>Ga0256405_10000593_pt1 | contig 117329 bp, 97 predicted proteins | sample RumenRJG_02DNA_FD_189096 | JGI IMG/M metagenome (GOLD analysis project Ga0256405, IMG submission 189096) | Bovine rumen microbial communities from Lethbridge, Alberta, Canada - RJG_02 | ecosystem: Host-associated > Mammals > Digestive system > Stomach > Rumen | place: Canada: Alberta...
TTTGCTTGTCTTCTTTTCGCAACACTAAGGTAAGTGAAAATTCTGACATGGCAAAATCCTGGGCAACTTTTTGTTGCTCAGGCACTTATAAATAATGTTAAACTATAGTGTTGCGGAATTAAGGATATTTAAAATTTTCTAATTTCTCACCAAAAACATCTTTAACATTTGAACTATATGCAAAACCAGGGAACGTGCCCTCCATACGTTTAATGCCTTTTTGTTGTTGAGCATCATTGTCTGCGAAAAGGGCGGTCGCGACAACACCGAAAGAACGGTCTTTCAATTCAGAAACTCTATTTTTGTAGTTCCAGTCAGGGCTCTCATCGCATAAATCAGAAAAAAATACAGCAAAGCAAACATCGCTAACAGTATCTTTTTTTACCATATCAATGACCTTAGCAGAAGCAACGTCCAAACGAGTAGTGTTGGCTTGAAACCTAACTGCCTCACGATAGGATTTGTCCAAATTCTCTATGAGTATTTTACGATTTTCCGTATTGATTTTCAAAGGTGTGCACATTTCAGCAGCCTTACCTCCAAAAGCGACAATCGATGCGTAATTTCCTTCTGGAAGTGTATTCAAAAAATTTTTAATACCTGGAACGACCACATCGTCTTTATATTTGTTCATCGTACCAGAAACATCGATTACAAATATATAATGAGTATGAATACCTTGAAGGTTCCTCCCATACTGCTCCATCACAGCTGGATAGTCATTTTTTAAACGTTCGATGGCAGTTTGTGCCATAGACTCCTGCCCAAACATCAATAGCGTACCGAGGGCAATCAGTAGAAGAATTCGATTTTTCATTATCGATTAGAGTTTTCATGCCTCCTGAACTCCCGAATTCAGCGTTAATTATTAAGTTCAAGTTTTGGAAATGAAAAAGACGTGGGAGTTTCATTTCTCCGTAAAAAATCTCTGAAAGCTTAGTTGGTTTCCACAGATTAAAACGTTCAAAAACGTCCTTTCCCCTCGGCCTGCCCTACAAATGGCATCGTCGGCCTCAGGATTCCATCGATGTCAGCCCGCCTGTCCCATCATTCTCAACCTAAAGTCGAAAAGCATAGGCTGGCTTGGCTGTCTGCAAAATTACACATTATTTTTTTATATCAATCCAAAATTTTCAAAAAAAACAGCAAAATAAATATTTTTTAACTTTTACCAATGACATTTTTTCGCACGAATGCAATAAAACAGCGGTGTTTTTCGTTTTATAGATTGATATGAACTGGAAATTTTTCTATATCGCGATAGTTGCGCTCGTGTGTTTTGTGGATGCGAGGGCGCAGACTTTTACGTTGCAAGGTCGGGTGACGGACGAGCAGATGAATCCTGTGGAACTGGCTTCGGTGCAAGTTGTAAAACAGGGAAAAGTGACGCTCACGTCGTTAAAGGGAGAGTTTAGTATGGAACTGCAATCGGCTGACAGCGTGGAAGTTAGGTTTTCGATGATTGGCTATAAAACGAAGACGCGCATCCTGCGAAATCCACGCGGAAAACAAACGCTGCAAATCACCCTGAGCGAGGACGACCACGCCATCAGCGAGGTGAGCGTGACAGAGTCGCGACGGCAGACGACACAGACGCAGGAACTGAAAAAGGAGGACATCAAAAATGCACCTTCGACGACGGGAAATGCCGTTGAGGAGATGATTCAGAGCCAGGCGGGTGTCTCGACGCACAGCGAATTGTCGTCGCAATACAACGTGCGCGGTGGTTCGTTCGACGAAAATAGCGTATATATTAATAATGTGGAGATTTTCCGTCCGTTCCTCGTGCGCAGCGGCCAACAGGAGGGTCTTTCGATTATCAACCCCGATATGGTCGATAAAATCGGCTTTTCTACAGGTGGTTTCGCGGCGAAATATGGCGATAAAATGGCTTCGACGCTCGATATTACGTATAAGAGATTGATGCCCCCTCCAACTCCCCCAGAAGGGGGAGAGACTGGTCCCCTCACATCGCAGCCATCGGGTTCCAAGAAAAAACGAATTTTGACCGAAGGTTCGATTTCGGCGAGTTTGCTCGGCGGAAGTGTCTATTTCGGATTGGGAACAAGGCGTTTTTCGTGGTTGAATAGCGTGCGCTACAAGACGACGAAATATCTTTTGGGTTCATTGGAAACCAAGGGCGAATACAAACCGTCGTTCCTTGATTATCAGACATTTATGAGTTTTGAACCGTCGAAACGATGGCGCATCGATTTCATCGGAAATATCTCTGACAATCACTACGAATTTACCCCGACTGACCGCGAAACGTCGTTCGGAACATTGGAAAACGTGAAGGCTTTCCGCGTCTATTTCGACGGTTGGGAAAAAGACCTTTTCCGCACCTATTTCGGCAGTCTTTCCATCACGCATCGCTTCACGGAAAAGACCTCGTTTTCGCTCATCGGCTCGGCCTACACGACGAAGGAACAAGAGCGTTTCGACATTCAAGGGCAATATTGGCTCACGCAGACCGAAACATCGGAAAATCTGGGTGTCGGAACCTATTTCGAGCACGCCAGAAACTATCTGAACGCGAATGTGAAGAGCCTGAAACTGATGCTGCAGCACAAGACACGACGCCACGAAACCGAGGCTGCCGTGACTTTCAAACACGAGAAAATCACGGAAAATTCAGTCGAATACGAGATGCGCGACTCGGCAGGCTACAGCGTGCCCCACACGGGTAAAGACCTGCTGATGATTTACTCGCTGCGAGCCCGAAACGAACTTCGCGCCAACCGCACGGAAGCCTATGTTCAGGACACTTACCGATGGCAGTCGGGCGGAGATGAAGACGAAGACCGCTCCCCCACCCTCTACACACTGACCTACGGCGTTCGCTTCGCCCATTGGAACTTCAATCGTGAGTCCATCGTTTCGCCGCGTGTGTCGCTCGGCATTATTCCGTCGTGGAACCAAAATGTGACGATGCGCATTGCCGCCGGACTCTACTACCAAGCCCCATTCTATAAGGAATTGCGCGACACTTCTACCGTGAACGGCATCACTTACGCCACGCTCAACTCGAAAATCAAGAGTCAGCGGTCGATTCACGTTATCGGCGGTTTTGATTATAATTTCAAAATGAACGGTCGCCGCTTCAAATTCACCGCCGAAGCCTATTTCAAGCACCTTTCAAACCTCGTGCCCTACAGCGTGAGCAACGTGAAGGTGGTCTATTACGGAAAAAACGAGGCCAAAGGCCACGCGATGGGACTTGATTTGAAACTCTACGGCGAATTTGTGCCGGGCACCGACTCGTGGCTATCGCTGTCGGTGATGGACACGAAAATGAAGCTTCACGGCAAGACAATTCCGATGCCGACCGACCAGCGAATCGCTCTGAACCTCTTTTTCACCGACTATTTCCCAGGCACCGAGCGTTGGAAAATGTCGCTGAAACTCGCCTACGCCGACGGTTTGCCCTTCTCGGCACCGCATCAGGAACTTGAAAATAATTCGTTCCGCGCACCTGCCTACAAGCGTGCCGACATTGGTATGAGTTACTTGGCTTATCAGTCGCGTCGCGCCAAGACCTACTTTGGTATTCGCAACGTTTGGTTGGGAGTCGATTGCCTGAATTTATTGGGTATCAACAACGTTAATTCCTATTACTGGATTACCGACGTGACAAACCATCAGTACGCCGTTCCGAACTACCTGACAGGTCGGCAAATCAATGCGAAGATTCTGGTTGAATTTTGAAAAAAGGTAAAAAGTTGTTGTCATATCGAGGTGAAACGGAGAAAGACTGAAAAATGCGTTTAAGGTTTTTTATGTTTTTTATTCCTAAAATCTTCGATTTTTGCTGTACCTTTGCAGCCTGAAACAAATCAACAGGATACCAATATGACGAAAAAACTTTTATTTTCGATTGCAGCATTGTTTCTGGCTGCAGTAATGTGCTATGCCGACGACCCTTTCCGCCGTCATCGTGAGAACCATTTTGCCACGATTGTTCCCGAGGGCGAACACATTGTTTTCATCGGCAACAGCATCACGAATATGTTTGAGTGGCGAGATGGCTTTGGAAATGCTTCGGTGCTGAATCGCGGTATTTCGGGTGCCTATTCCCATGAAGTTCTTGACAATTTGGAGTCGTACATCGTCGGAAAACCGAAAAAAATCTTTCTGATGATTGGTACCAACGACCTCGGCACCGAGGGAATTGACTACCCCGACTATCCTGCGGCCAGAGTGCGGAAAATCGTGAACCGCATTCGTCGTGAACTGCCAGAAACGGAACTTTATGTGCAGAGTATTCTGCCCAGTACGACCGGACGGCGCACGGCCAACAACATCAAGAAAACCAACGACCTTCTTCGCCAGATTTGCAACGAAACGGGCGCGACATACGTCGATTTATTCAGCAAACTCGTGGCTTCGGGCAGCAACAATATGCCCGGCACTTACACCTACGACGACCTTCATCTGACGGCGATGGGCTACAGCGTTTGGTGCAAGGCCATTGAAAGTCAAGTGGGACTCACATCGCAATTTCCCAAAAGCACGCAGAACAAAAACAACGGACTCGGCGGCGTTTATGGCATGCGTCTGACTCATTTCGTGCAGTTGCCCGTGACTTCCAACGATATTCTGATGTTTGGCGACGAAGTGCAGCACGGCGGCGAATGGGCCGAACTGCTTGGCAATCCTAACGTGAAAAGTCGTGGTGCAGGCTGGGGCTATCCCGGACCCGACTTGGCAACGCTGCAGAAATACGTCGATGGCACGCTGGAAGGCCGTACCGACAACCAAACACCTGCCAAAATTTTTATTTACGCTGGCACGGCCGACCTCAACAATTCGGCTGTCGCTACCGTTGCGACGAATTACGAAAATTTGGTGAAGGCCATCAAAACGAAAGCACCTGGTGCTGAGTTGTATCTCGAAGCCGTGATTCCCAATTCCAACGCGAACACCAACACGAACAAATACGTTCCTTTCAATAATCAACTCAAGGAAATTGCCGAAAGGAATGGCGCGACCTTCATCGACACCTATACGCCACTGGCTAGCAAGCAGTCGGAATATTTCAGCGGCAACTATCTGAATGGCGTCGGCTATGCAGCGATGGCCGAGATTCTGGCGCCTTATGTCGGAAATTGCAATGTGTTGACGGCAGCGAAAGCCAAGGAAAATCAAGCGTTGAACAATGCGAGAAACGCCTTGGGCATCCTGATTTCAAAAATTGAAGACATCGTTGTTGGCGACGGCGTCGGACAATATCCTGAAAGTGCCAAAAACTCTTTGGAAGAGCCTGTCGAGAATGCCTATCGCGTACTTCAGAAAGGTTCTGCAGCCACTGTTGCCGAACTGACCGAGCAGAAAACGGCACTCGAGACCGCCCTCAACGACGTGTTGAAGATGGTCGTTTTGCCCAAAGCCAGCACAGAAACCGACGAATATTGGTACACGTTCTGCTCCACCCTGCGGGGCAACCGCTATTTGCACGCCAATGGCAGCGGAAGCGGTCTGACAGGTGGCACGAAGACGAATTTTGCGCGGATGATGTGGAAGTTCGTGTCGCGTGGCGATGGAACTTTCGACATTGTCAATCGGGCCGACGGATCCTACATTTCGCCCAGTGCCGGTTTCAACGCGCAAATCAATACAACCGCCACTCGTCCGTCGAAGGGATGGACGCTCAAACCCTCTTCCACCATCGGAATGTTCATCGTTTCGAGCGGAACGGTGGAACTCAACCAAACAAATCTGGCAAATCTGCCGATTTACAACTGGAGCAGCAATCGCGACGGCAACGACATCACTGACACGGGTTGCCAATTCACCATCAAGGAAGCCGAGGGCGACCCCGTTCCTGAGGGTGGCGGCGACGACACGCCCGGCATTGTGAAGTCGCTGAACGACCTGCAAACGGGTTGGTATCGCATGATGCACAGCGCAAATGCGGCTTTCAACAACTTCTACAGCGAGGGAGAACTAACCGGACGCTATGTTTACAACGGAACGGAAGAATATCGCCAGAACGCGACCAACAGCTATCCGCTTTTTCTTCAAACTTCGCCTCAAAAACCTGCCGACGACGATGCCACCTATTTCATTCGCATCGTCAGGGATGGATCGTCTTTTTTTGTGCAGTCGGCTGACGGCCACTACCTGAAAACCAACGCCACGGCTTCGCGCAATGCAGCCGACAACACGGCGTTCAGTTTCGAGTCATCCACGACTTCTTTTCACGTCGGCAGCCACTGGGTGTACTTCCCGTCTTTGGAAAATATCATGGGAATGTCCAGCAACGGCGCATTTGCCGCCAATCGCTTAAAAATCTATTCTGTTTTCGCGGAAAATGCCCCCGATTTAGAGGCTTGGCAAGTGGAATTTTCGGATGTTTACAATGCCAGTGAAGTTCGCAACGATGAGCAGATTTCGTGCACCCACTCGACCCTTTCAGGACTCTCGAAAGTATATAACGGCGGCCATTTTTTCTTGAAAAAAGGTGTTGTTCCCACGGAAAACGATTTTCAATATCACGCGCCGGCAGGTGAAAACATTCGGCAAAGAGTATATTTCGTCATCAACAAAGACGAGAAAAAGATAGTGGTCGCATTCGCCCAAGTGCCTGATGGCATTGAAACCATTGTTGAGACCCCGACAGACAGCCGTTTCTACGATGTGACCGGTCGTCGCGTAAGCAAGCATCACAAGGGTGTGGCGATTAGTCAAAAAGGTATTAAAACGATGAAATCAAATCATTAAATTAAAAATATGAGTAAACAAACCGAACAAATCAAAGAATTGATTGTCAAACGCGAGAAAGCGCGTTTGGGAGGTGGCGAAAAGGCCATCGAGAAACAGCATCAACGCGGAAAATACACCGCTCGCGAGCGAATCGAAATGCTCGTCGATGAAGGTAGTTTCGAAGAATACGATATGTTTAAACTGCACCGTTGCCACAATTTTGGCATGGAGAAAAAGCAGTTTTTGGGCGATGGTGTAGTGGTCGGCTCGGCCACGATCGACGGTCGCCTCGTCTATGTCTCGGCGCAGGATTTCACCGTGAACGGCGGTTCGCTGTCGGAAACGATGTCGCAGAAAATCTGCAAGGTGATGGATATGGCCGTGCAAAACGGTGCGCCGATGATTTGTATGAACGACTCGGGCGGTGCGCGTATTCAGGAAGGCATCTGCTCGTTGGCTGGCTACGGCGAAATTTTTGAGCGCAACATCCTCGCATCGGGTGTGATTCCGCAGATTTCGGCCATTATGGGTCCGTGTGCAGGCGGCGCGGTCTATTCCCCTGCCCTCACCGACTTCATTTTGATGATGGAAAACACGTCGTATATGTTCCTGACAGGTCCTGCCGTGGTGAAAACCGTGACAGGCGAGGATGTCGATTCCGAAAGTCTGGGCGGTGCGAGTGTCCACGCCTCGAAAAGCGGTGTGACGAGTTTCACGGCAAAAACCGAGGAAGAGGCGATGGCGATGATCAAGATGTTGCTGTCGTACATTCCGTCGAACAATATGGAGGAGGCACCGCGTGTCGAATGTAACGACCCCATTGACCGCAAGGAAGACCTGCTCAACGAGATTATTCCCGACGATCCGAACAAGGCTTACGATATGTACAAAGTCATTTCGGCCATCACCGACAACGGCGAATTTTTCGAAGTTCAGCCGAAGTTCGCGAAGAACATCATCGTTGGTTTCGCCCGATTCAACGGTCAGAGCGTCGGCATCGTCGCCAATCAGCCGTCGGCCTACGCTGGTGTGCTCGACGCGAATGCTTCGCGCAAGGGTGCCCGATTCGTGCGCTTCTGCGACGCTTTCAACATTCCGATTGTCAGCCTCGTCGATGTGCCGGGCTTCCTGCCGGGAACGGGTCAGGAGTACAATGCCGTGATTCTTCACGGAGCACAGTTGCTCTACGCTTACGGCGAAGCCACCGTACCCAAAATCACGATTACGCTGCGCAAGTCGTATGGCGGTAGCCACATCGTGATGGGTTGCAAACAACTTCGTTCCGACCTGAATTTTGCGTGGCCGTCGAGCGAAATCGCCGTGATGGGTGCTTCGGGTGCTGTCGCCGTGCTCTACGCGAAGGATGTCAAGGCGAAAAAAGAGGCAGGCGAAGACGTGAAAGCCTTCATCGCCGAGAAGGAAGACGAATACGGCGAACTCTTCGCCAATCCCTATCAGGCTGCGCAATACGGCTACATCGACGATGTGATTGAGCCGCGCAACACGCGCTTCCGCATCTGTCGCGGTCTGGCTCAACTGGCTTGCAAGAAACAGTCGCTGCCCCCGAAGAAGCACGGGTGTATGCCGATGTAATTGACAATTTATAATTTACAATGTACAATTTACAATTTGTATGGATAAAAATATTTTTGCTGCGATTGCATTGGCCTTGCACGAGTACAAAGGCAACAACGTACACGACAAGGAGCCTGGATTCATCACCATTCAGCCGCGCCACACGCTGTGGAACGCGAAATTTCAAGTGATGACGCAGAAACCTGTGAAAAGGTGAAAAAAAAGGGTTAAAAAGTAAAAAAATAAAGACAATGAAAGAATATAAGTACAAAATCGACGGAAAAGAATACGTCGTTGCCATCGGTGAAATTGTCAACAACGTGGCCGATGTGACGGTGAACGGCGAAGTTTTCAGCGTGGAAATGGAGGCCGAACAAGAGCCCGAAAAGAAAAAAGTGGTGCTCGGACAGCCCGAAAGCGCAGAAAAGAGTGAAGAGGCTGCCCCGACGGCCAATGTAAACGTGTCGAACGCAGTAAAGGCACCGCTGCCCGGCGTGATTACCTCGATTGAGGTGGAAGTGGGTCAGCAGGTGAAGGCTGGTGACACGCTCGTCGTGCTCGAAGCAATGAAAATGGCCAACAACATCGAGGCCGAAACCGACGGCACCGTGACCGCCATTTGCGTCAAGACTGGCGAGAACGTTTTGGAAGATGCACCGCTCGTCGTGATTGAATAAATTTCGAGCCATTCTATCGACTAAAATGCAAAAAAATCATTAAAAATTGCGAATTTAGTTTGCTTTTTGACGATTTCGAGAAAAAGTTGGCGTCAATGTCAACTTTTTTTCGTATCTTTGCAAAAAATCAAAATATCACAGACAGAATGACTAAGAAAGTATTGTTCATCAACCAAGAGATTTCGCCCTACGTCCCCTCGTCGGAAATGTCGGAAATGGGATGTTTGTTACCACAGAAAATTCAGGAGGCAGGCTACGAAATCCGCACGTTTATGCCCAAATGGGGCAACATCAACGAGCGGCGCGGTCAGTTGCACGAAGTGCAGCGGCTGTCGGGTATGAACCTGATCATCAACGACACCGACCACCCGATTGTCATCAAGGTCGCGTCGATTCCGAACACGCGCGTGCAGGTCTATTTCATCGATAACGACGAATTTTTCCTCAAGCGCCAGATGACAGAGAACGAAAAAGGCGAGGAATATACCGACAACGGCGAGCGTGCGGTGTTTTTTGCGCGTGGCGTGCTCGAAACCGTGAAAAAACTCCGCTGGGCACCCGACATCATCCATTGTCAGGGTTGGATGTCGGCGGTGATTCCGCTCTACATCAAGACCGCCTATCAGGACGAGCCTTCTTTCGCCAACACGAAGGTGGTGACGTCGCTGTTCCAAAGCCAGATGAAGGGCGACTTGGGCGACCATTTCAAGAGTGCGCTGGCCTTCCGCGAGGTGACCGCCGAACTGCTAAAACCCTACAAGAAGAAATTCGACTTCCTCGAACTGGGCAAACTCGCCATCGACTACAGCGATGCCATCGTCGAGGCTGGAAAAAAAGTCAATAAAACACTGATGAAATACGCCACAGACAAGGAACTTCCGCTGTTGAAATACCCGGGAGAAGACTTCGGCGAGGCTTATCTGGACTTCTATAACACGATTTGTCCCGACGGCGAATGACGCGGGACGCAAACGACTGAAAAGCATTTTCAAACAAACAAAATGAAATACAAATTTCTTATGTTTTTGGTGTCTGCAGCGGCACTTTTCGCCTCTTGCGACGACACAACCAACGACATCGGCACATCGCTCTTGCACGACATGGACAACCTCTCGGTGACGACCGATTCCTTCATCGTCGCCAGCCGTTCCATCGCAGCCGATTCGGTTTATTCACGTTCGACGACGGGCTACCTCGGCAAAATCAAAGACCCCGAGACCAACACCTACGTCACAGGCAATTTCATGACCCAGTTCCACATGCTCGAAAACTATTCGGAGCTCTTCCCGAAGGCCGACAGCATCGTCAGCCGCATCGACGGGCAGATTGTCGCCGACTCGTGCGAACTGCGCCTGTTCTACACGAATTTCTACGGCGATTCGCTGGCAACAATGAAAGTCACGGTTCACGAAATGGCCAAGCCCATGCTCGAAAACCAGATTTATTATTCGTCGTTCGACCCGAAAAAAGAGGGTTATCTCCGCGCCGACGGCATCCACCAAGACAAGGCCTATACGATGACAGACCTCAGCGTCAGCAGTGAGTCGCGCTATGGCAGCAACTATTCCCCGAACATCAGAATCATGCTCGACAAGGAATACACCGACCGCGACGGCAACACCTATAACAACTTTGGAACCTATCTGCTGAACGCCTACTACAAAAATCCGTCGGCATTCGGCAATTCGCTGAAATTCATGAAGGAAATTCTGCCCGGATTCTATTTCGAGCACACGGGCGGCATCGGTTCGATGGCCTACATCGGTCTGACGCGACTCAACATCTACTATCGCTTCGTCAGCAACGATTCTGTTCACGTTGGTGCTGCGTCATTTGCAGGAACGGAAGAGGTTTTGCAGACCACGAGAATCGAGAACGACAAACAGAAAATCAAGTCGCTCGTGGCCGACAACACCTGCACCTATCTGAAGACGCCCGCCGGCATTTTCACGGAATTGACGCTGCCCATCGACCAGATTCTTCCCGGACACGAAAAAGACTCGCTCAACACGGCGAAAATCGTGATTCCGCGCATCAACAACGAAACGAAGTCGGACTTCGCTTTCGCCGCACCCTCTACCCTGCTGATGATTCCACGCGACAGCCTCTACACCTTCTTCGAGCACAATCAGTTGGTGAACAATCGCTCGTCGTTCACAGCGACCAACAACGTCAGCAGCCAGAACAGCTACACGTTCAACAACATTTCGCAACTCATCAACCTGATGAATGCGAACCGCTCGTCGGAAAACTGGAACAAGGTGGTGCTCGTTCCCGTCACGATTGATGCCTCGGGCAAGGTGTCGCACAACATGTCGCTCAACAGCACACGACTCGTCGGCGGCAGCGAAAACCCCTATTCGCCCATTAAAATCACGGTGATTTATAGCCAATTTAAGTGATGGCAGACAACTATTTGGAACGACACCGAGAAGAATACGAAGCGCGGAAAGCAGCGTGGCTGAAGAAGCAAAAACGATATTCTACGACACGAAAAAAGACGAAAAAAGCGTGATTGAATTCACGCTTTTTTTATTTGACGATGGTAAATCGGGCGTATTTAATGAGCAGTTGCTTCGGACCTACGTGGCGGAAATCGACGGTGGCCTTCGTTTCATCGCCTGAGCCTTCGATGTTGGTGACGGTGCCGATGCCGAAACGCTGATGTTCGATGACATTGCCGATTTTCAGAGGGCAAGTCGAAGCCGATGAAACGGACGGATTTGACGGTTTTTGGGACGACGAACTCGACGATGGGATTCGCCTTAAATTCCGACCGATCGAAGCCGCTGCCAATTTCTGTTTGAAACTGTCAGAGAATGACTCGATTGGGCTTTCTGGACGGCGCGGTGACGTGATTTTCGGTTGTCGGTCGGCCATGAACTGCGACGCAACGGGACGAGAATTCTGCATCCGTCGGAACGAGCCGCCAAACTGGTCACTAAACGAGCCGCCGAACCTTTGTCCGCCAAACGACGAGGACGATTCTCCTTCGACGCGCACGAATTTTGGGTCGATGTCTTTCAAAAAACGACTGGGGTTGCTGAATTCCATTTTTCCATAGCGCCAACGGCTTTTCGCGCAGGTCAGAATGCAGTGTTTTTCGGCTCTCGTCACCGCCACGTAAAACAGTCGGCGTTCCTCTTCCAATTCGCGCATCGTCGTCGCCATCTGACTCGGAAAAATGCTCTCTTCCAAGCCCACAATAAACACCGTCGGAAACTCCAGACCCTTCGCCGCGTGAATCGTCATCAGCAGCACGCGACTTTCGTTGCCGTCGTCGCTGTCGAGGTCGGTCAGTAGCGACACTTCTTGCAGGAAATCGGGCAGAAAAACCTCGCGTTCCCTACCCTCTTCGCGCCTCAAATCGACAAATTCGCCCAGTCCGTTCATAAACTCCTCGAGGTTCTGCTGTCGCGAGAGTTGTTCGGGGTCGTTTCCTGCATACAAATCGGTGGAAATGCCACTTTTTTGCACGATTTCCCGACCCAATTCGTGGGCATCGGTCGAAGCCAATTTCTCGATGAAACCGCTAATCAGCGCGACAAAATCACTGATTTTCTGCATCGTTCCCTTTGTCACGTCAAGGCCGTTTTCGACGGGATTGACGATGACATCCCAAAAACTCGTGCCACGACATCGCGCTGCGTCGGCAATTTTCTGAATGGTCGTGTTGCCAATGCTTCGCGTCGGATAGTTGATGATGCGCTTGATGGCTTCCTCGTCGCTGGGATTGCAAACGAGCCGGAAATAGGCGATGATGTCTTTGATTTCCTTGCGCTGATAAAAACTCAAACCGCCGTAAATGCGATAGGGAATGTTCTGGCGGCGCATTTCCTCCTCGAAAGTTCGACTTTGCACATTCGTGCGGTAGAGAATGGCAAAATCGTGGTATTGGCAACCGTCCATTCGGCGGATTCGCTTGATTTCCTGACACACGATGCTGGCCTCTTCCTTGTCGGAATACGCGTGTTTCACGACGAGTGGTTCGCCTTCGTCGTTGTGGCTGAAAACCTCCTTCGGAATCTGTCGCTCGTTCTTCTTTATCAGGCTGTTGGCGGCTTGAACGATGCGTTGTGTCGAACGATAATTCTGCTCCAATTTGAAGAGTTTCGACTCGGGATAAATCTTCTGGAAATTGAGGATGTTGTCGATGTTCGCACCCCGAAAAGCGTAGATACTTTGGGCATCGTCGCCGACAACGCAGATGCGCCGATGTTCCTGCGTGAGTTGCAAGACGATTTGTTGCTGTGCATAGTTCGTGTCCTGATACTCATCGACGAGCACATACTGAAAGCGTTGGCAATATTTCAGGCGAATGTCCTCGTGGGTGTTGAACAGGCGGAAGGTCATCACCAACAAATCGTCGAAATCCATCGCATTGGCCTGACGACATCGCTGTTCGTATTCCACGAAAATCCGTCCGATTTCAGGAAGTTTCGCGTCTTGGTCGCGTCGTTGCACTTCGTAGTCGTTGGCATATTCCGCAGCCGAAATCAAATGGTTTTTCGCCATCGAAATATGGTGGTGAACCGTCGCCGGTTTGTATTGTTTCTCGTCGAGCCCCATTTCTTTCGCAATCGTCTTCAACAGCGACCGAGAATCGGCCTCGTCGTAAATCGTAAAATTAGAATTGAAGCCCAAAAGTCCGGCCTCGACGCGCAAAATCCGCGAAAAAACCGAGTGGAACGTGCCCATATTCAGGCGATGTGCATTTTCTTGTCCGACGAGTTGCCCGATGCGCTGCCTCATCTCGGTGGCAGCCTTGTTCGTGAACGTCAGCGCGAGGATGTTCCACGGCTTCATTCCCTGCGCCAACAAATAGGCGATTTTGTAGGTCAGTACGCGGGTTTTGCCCGAGCCTGCACCAGCAATCACCAATTGAGGTTTGCCGCGATGTTCCACCGCCTTTCGTTGGCTGTCGTTTAAGTCATTTAGCAGATGTTCCATTTTTAATATCAATGTAATCAATGTCCGGCAACCAAGCCGTCGCATTCGACAAACGAATCGTGTTATTTCCTTTGTTCAGGCGAATTTTCAGCGATTTTTCCGAAATTTGACTCCAACCGCTGCCCTTCGCCTCGACCGTTTCCACCGTTCTACCATTCACGCCGACACAAATCAGGCGATTGTCGCCCGAAATGAAGCCAATTGTCAAATCGTAGTCGCCGCCGTTTTGGCTGTAAACATCGCGGAAAACGAGATCGTTCTCCTCGCTCATTCCGAGCCAACTGGCCTTGTAGCCTGCCGAACAATACGACGATTTCTCGTAGATGCCCGTGCGCTCGGTTTGGTGATTTTTCAACTCCTGATAGTCGCTGATATAGGCGGTTTCAGCCTCGTAGCGCACGCGCTCCAACCGATGTTCGCACTCGGCAATATAGATTCGTGTGCCGTGGGCAGGGACGCTCACCTCAAATTGACCCGTAAACTTGCCCAAATCCTTTTGTTCAAAGGCGTCGCGCAACTTCACGCTACCACCCATACACAAATCCGCAAACTTTACAGCGACATCTTTCGCCATATCATTCGGATTATAGACCGCAAATGCCCGTTTCGTGCCGTTTTTTTCTTCAATGTCTTTCACCAAAACGTGGCAGCCATTCGTCAAGGCGACGAGGTAGGCCTGTTGGAAGAGTTTGTCTTGATTTAAGCCGATTAAATCTTGGTTTTTCAGCAATTTAAGCGCAGAAGGTTTGATGTTCGTCAGGTCGCAGCCAATCAGCAGCGGCGAGTTCATTATACACCACATTCCGAAGTGCGTTTTGTCCTCTTCCTCCGTCATCGAACGACCCACTTCGAGCATATCCATATCGTTGAAACGACCTTTTTCGCAGTAGGCCGCAAGGTAGAGATTCTCGGCGAGAATGTCCTTTACCGCCTTCCACCCATCGTAAATGTCGAACGTCGTGCGCCACGAACAAGCCACGTCGCTCACCCAGGTGCCAGGATAATCCCAACGGCACACGTTCATCTTCACGTTTTTCCCTGTTCGACGAATGGCCTCGGCGATGGCTGTGTAGCGTTCCTGCGGGTCCAAATCCAGCCCTTGCGTGTTGTCTTTCGCCCTACCGCCACAAAAATCCACTTTGATGAAGTCGAAACCGCAGTCCTTAAAGTAGAAATCGGCGTCGCGCTGGTCGAAACGATACATTCCGACATTCACGCCCAACTCGTCGCCACCCCATCGGTTTCCGCACGTATTCGCGCCGGCGTCGGTATAGATTCCGGCCTTCAATCCTTTCGAGTGGATGTAGTCGGCCACGGGTTTCAGACCGTTAGGAAAGCGCGTCGGATGAATCAGCAGTTCGCCCGTTTCGAGGTTGCGACCGCCGAAAAATCCGTCATCAATGTTGATATGGTCGAAACCGACTTCTTTCAGCCCCGTCGAAACCATCGCGTCGGCCTGCTGACGAATCAATTCGTCGCTGATTTTCAGGCCATACGTGTTCCACGAGCTCCAGCCCATCGTCGGACCGTCTTGCGCCGAGGCCGCGACAGCCATCATCCACAAGGCTGACAATATCATTTTTTTCATCGTGATTTCTGTTTTTGGAAAATTTCGATGCAAATTTACGTAATTTTCCAAAATTTACAAAAGTAATGGATGGAAAATTATCGTTTTCCATTTCGATAAACACCTCCGACAGCCGTCGAGGGGTCGTAGTCTTGTCCTTCGCGTGGAAATGTCGGGATGAATTTCATTTCGTGCTCGATGCGACGCTGTCGTTTGCGCATATACTCGCTTGGCGACTTGCTGCTGAAACGGCGCGGATTGGGCAATGTGGCGGCAATCAGGGCGCAGTCGGAACGTGAAAGATTGGCGGCGGTCGTGTTGAAATGGTATTCTGCCACGGCATCGACGCCATAAATCCCGTCGCCCATTTCGATGGAGTTCAGATAGACTTCCATGATGCGCTGTTTCGACCAGATGAGTTCGATGAGTGCCGTGAAATAGGCTTCAAGACCCTTGCGAACCCACGACCGACCCGGCCACAGGAAGACATTTTTGGCGGTCTGTTGTGAAATCGTGCTACCGCCCAGTTTGTTTTTCCCACCTTTCGCGTTGCGTTTAGCCGCTTTTTGAATGGCATCATAGTCGAAGCCGTGATGCAAGAGGAAACGCTGGTCTTCGCTGGCCATCACGGCGACGGGCATGTGGCGCGAAATTTTTTCCATTGGCACCCAATGGTGGTGGAGCGTGATGCTGCGACCCTTCTTCACCTGTTCACCACAGCGAATGACCATCAGCGGCGTGACATAGACGGGCAGGAAGCGCAATGCCACAACCGAAAGAATCGTGGAGGCGAAAAACACCCCCACGACCCATCGTATCGTTTTCTTAATAATCTTCAATTTGTAAATTGTTAATTATTAATTGAAAATTTATTGCAGCGTTCCAGCCTCGGCAGCCTTGATCATGGCCTCGCTGGCGTACATATAGACTTCCACGCGGCGGTTCTGAGCCTTACCGGCAGCCGTTGAGTTGTCGGCAACGGGGTTAGCCTCGCCGTAACCGATGGTCGAGCGAATCTGGCTGTTCGACACACCCAGCGAGTTCAGGAAGCTCGTCACGGCCTGAGCGCGCTGCTGCGAAAGTTGCACGTTCTTCTGTGCGCTCTGCTCGGCAGTGCTGTTTTTGAACGGAGTGTTGTCAGTGTAACCCTGCACGGCCACGTCGCAATCGGCATTGTTCTTCAGCACACCTGCGAACTGGGTCAGCGAGGTCTTGGCAGCGGAACTCAGCGTCGAGCTACCCGTGTTGAAAAGGATACCCGAGTCGAACGTCACCTTCACGGCCTGCAAACCATTGGCGTCGAGCACCGACTCCACCTGAGCGTTCTTCACGGCCTCGGCCTCAGCCTTTGCCTTGTCCATCTTCTTACCAATGATGGCACCCGTAGCAGCACCAACAGCACCGCCCACAGCAGCACCAACAGCCGTGTTACCGGCAATCTTACCGATGATAGCACCCAGCGCAGCACCTGCACCCGTACCAATCAGCGCACCATTTTTCATCGACGAGCCACAGCTCACCAACACTGCGACACACATTCCGAGTGTCAAAAATTTCATTTTTTTCATTGTTTCAATCGTTTTTAAGTTAATAATAAAAATGTAATTTTTCTGTCCAAACACGTTTTTGACGCACCAAATTGCGCTTCGTTTAATCGATTTTGATAAATTTTTCTGCAAAGATAGTGCTTTTTTTATTTTTAATGTCACTTTCACAACATTTTTTTGTAATTTTGCGCCAAAATTTCAAAAAACAAGAATCAATTATGGCAAAAGAACTGAAAGATTTGACGAAAAGAGCTGATAATTACAGTCAGTGGTTTAATGATTTGGTGGTGAAGGCCGACCTCGCCGAACAGTCGGCAGTGCGCGGATGTATGGTCATCAAGCCCTACGGCTACGCCATCTGGGAGAAAATGCAAGCGCAGTTGGACAAAATGTTCAAGGAGACGGGTGTGCAAAACGCCTATTTCCCGTTGCTGATTCCGAAGTCGTTTATGAGCCGCGAGGCCGAGCACGTCGAGGGATTCGCAAAGGAATGTGCCGTCGTGACGCACTACCGACTGAAGGGTCGCGAAGACAAAAGTGGCCTGGATGTCGATCCAGCCGCCAAGTTGGAGGAGGAACTGATCATTCGTCCGACGTCGGAAACGATTATTTGGAACACGTACAAGAACTGGATTCAGTCGTGGCGCGACCTGCCCCTGCTCATCAACCAATGGGCCAACGTGATGCGGTGGGAAATGCGTACACGTCCGTTCCTGCGCACGTCGGAATTCCTTTGGCAAGAAGGACACACGGCCCACGCTACTCGCGAAGAAGCAGAAGCCGAAGCCCAGTTGATGCTGAAAGTGTATGCGAAATTCGCTGAAGAATGGATGGCAGTGCCTGTCGTGCAGGGTGTGAAGAGCGAGACCGAGCGATTTGCCGGTGCACTCGACACCTACACCATCGAGGCGATGATGCAGGACGGAAAGGCGCTGCAAAGTGGCACGTCGCATTTCCTCGGACAGAATTTCGCTAAGGCGTTCGACGTCACCTATTTAAATAAGGAGAACAAGCCCGAATATGTCTGGGCGACGTCGTGGGGTGTTTCCACGCGCCTCGTTGGTGCGCTGATTATGACCCACAGCGACGACAACGGACTGGTGCTGCCGCCGCGTCTCGCCCCGATTCAGGTTGTCATTATCCCGATTGCGACGAAACCCGAGCAAATGGAGCAGGTGAACAACGCGGTCGAGCCGCTTTTGGCGCAGTTGAAGGCGAAAGGCATCAGCGTGAAGTTCGACAACGCCGACAACAAGCGTCCGGGCTTCAAATTTGCCGACTACGAACTGAAAGGTGTGCCCGTGCGCCTCGTTTTGGGTGCTCGCGACTTGGAAAACGGCACGATTGAGGTGATGCGTCGCGACACGCTCGAAAAAGAGACGCGCCCGATGGAGGGAATCGTCGAATATGTTGAGAATTTGCTCGGCGACATCCAGCAAAATATCTTCGAGAAAGCCCGTAAATACCGCGATGAACGCATCTACGAGTGCGACAACTACGAGGAGTTCAAGGAGCGCGTGAAAGACGGCGGATTCTTCCTCTGCCACTGGGACGGCACCGCCGAAACCGAGGCGAAAATCAAGGAGGAGACGCAGGCGACGATTCGCTGCGTGCCCTATGGCTTCGAGCAGACCGAAGGTGTCGATATGGTGAGCGGAAAACCGTCGAAATATCGCGTGATTATCGCTCGCAGTTATTGATTTCGGTCTTGTAATTGCTTGAAAATCAGCAAAATCGATATGGACATCATCAAAAAATATTTCCCGAACCTCAGCGAGCGGCAACTCGAGCAATTCGCGGCGTTGAAGGACTTGTACGAAGACTGGAACGCAAAAATCAACGTGATTTCGCGCAAAGACATCGGCAACCTCTACGAACACCACGTTTTGCACTCGCTCGCCATCGCCCGCGCCATCGAGTTTCAACCCGACACGAAGATTCTCGATTTCGGCACGGGTGGCGGTTTTCCGGGCATTCCCCTCGCCATTCTGTTCCCCGACTGCCATTTCAAACTCATCGACGGCACAGGCAAGAAAATTCTCGTCGCCTCGGAGGTGGCAAAGGCCATCGGACTGAAGAATGTGGTGGCCGAACAGCGACGCGGCGAGGACGAAACGGGGAAATTCGACTTCGTGGTGAGTCGTGCGGTGATGCCCCTACCCGATTTGGTGAAAATTGTGCGGAAAAACATCTCGAACAAACAGCGAAATGCCGCGCTCAACGGCGTTTACTGCCTGAAAGGTGGCAATGTCGATGCCGAAATCCATCCGTTCAGAAAAGTGGCAGAGGTCGAGGACATCAGTCGGTGGTTCGAGGAAGAATGGTTCAAAGAGAAAAATGTCATTTATGTCCCAACTTAAAATTCAGCGTTTTGTGTGCAATATGTTGCAGGAAAACTGCTACGTAGTCAGCGATGAGAGCCGCGAGTGCGTCATCATCGACTGCGGTGCTTTCTTTCCAGAAGAGAAGAAAGAAATACTTCAATATATTCGTGATAACAATTTGATTCCCAAACATTTATTGGCAACGCACGGACATCTCGACCACAACTTTGGAAACCGTTTCATCTTCGACGAATTCGGCTTGAAGGTCGAAATTCACCACGACGATGCCGACTTCATCACGAACTATGAGTTTCAGGCCGAAAAATTCTTCGGAATGACGGCTGTCGAGCCTCTGCCCGAACCTGCCCGACTGCTCAACGGCGACGACATCATCGAGTTTGGCAACCATCGCCTGACCATCATCGAAACACCCGGCCATTCGCGTGGCAGCATTTTTTTCTATTGCGAAGACGAAAAGGTCTGTTTCTCGGGCGACTCGCTGTTTGAGGGCACTATTGGTCGAACCGATTTGATGGGCGGCTCGATGTTTATGCTCATCCAAAGCCTGAGAACCATCGTGCAACTGCCCGACGAGACGGTCGTTTGGCCCGGTCACGGACAACGGACGACCATTGGCAAGGAAGTGGCGACAAATATGTATTTGGAACGATAAAATAGCACTGAATTGACCTTGAAAACGGAGCGAATCATCCTCGGCATCGACCCTGGCACCAACGTGATGGGCTACGGAGTCATCCGCGCCCTCGGCAACAAGGCCGAGATGGTGGCGATGGGTGTCATCGACCTGCGGAAAATGACAGATCCCTACCTGCGGCTCGGTCACATTTTCGAGCGCGTCACGGGCATTATCGATGCGTATCTGCCCGACGAAATGGCCGTTGAAGCCCCGTTTTTCGGCAAAAACGTGCAGTCGATGCTGAAACTCGGACGGGCGCAAGGCGTGGCCATCGCTGCCGCCATTCAGCGCGAGGTGCCTATCCACGAATATGCACCGCTGAAAATCAAAATGGCCATCACGGGCAACGGACAAGCCTCGAAACAGCAGGTGGCGGGAATGCTTCAACGAATGTTGACACTGAAGGCCGACGAAATGCCAAAATTCATGGATGCCACCGACGCTCTCGCCGCTGCCTACTGCCATTTCCTGCAACTCGGCCATCCCACGAACGAGGGCAAAAGCTATCGCGGATGGAAAGATTTTGTGGCGAAAAACCAAGCGAGGGTTCAGAAGTCGTAAATTCGTGGAGTGTGAAGTGTGGAGTGAGGAGTGTGAAATGAGTTAAAAATAATAAAAAATCGATACACTTATCGAATTTTGCATTATCTTTGCACGCTCAAATTTGAAATTAAATAACTAAAAATAAGGAAATCATGAAAAAATTATTTGTAATGATGCTGTGCGTCGCCTTTTCGATGGGTTTGAGCGCACAAAACGTTGAAAGTGTTGGAACCGTCGAGTTGGGAAGTGCCTACGACGTTGCTCTTGCAGCCATGAAAGCCGAGTTTGGCGAACCGCTGAGCGTTTCCGAAAGCGAAGTGGTCTATGGCCCGAAGAAATATCGCGGATTTTCGTTTGACGAAGTGAAGTTCCGCTTCAACAACGGTAAGTTCAATGAGGCTCGTTTCTACAGCAAGGTAGGTTCAAGACCCGAGGCGCAGCGCAAAATGGAGAACATCGCTCAGACGATGCGCACGAAATACCCACTGTCGCGCGACGTCGAGGAAGACCACACATGGTTCTACAAAGGCGGTCTTTCGCCCCTCGGCATCGGCCATCTCTTCACGATTTACACCTATCGCCGTCAGGGCGCTTATGGTGTGGAACTGCGTTTCGGTCCCATCAAATTCCCCGAATAATCGTTGCCGATGAGAAGATTTCTTGCCCTTGTCGCCGTGTTTTCCCTGTGTCTTTCGATGCAGGGACAGCGTGTGTTGGAGTGTTGGAAAGCGATGCCCGACGCGCTGCTGCCCTACCTCGATGCAGGCAGTCGCACGGCGATGGTTGAGCAATACGACATCACGCAGAAGGCCGACAACAAAGCCGAACTGAACACTGGCGTCGCCAATCGGTTGCGCGGCACTTCCACGCTCGACACGCTTACGACGAACTACCTTCGTCTGCGGCTCAACGAGCGGGCTACATGGGAAATGAAACTGATTGCGACCGACGGCGACAACTTCGTGATTGCCACGTCGATGACCGTCTTTGGCGATTCGCCAGAGTCGAAAGTAAGTCTGTTTTCGAGCGATTGGAAACACCTTTCCGACACGATTTTCACGGAGCAAACCCTTGTCAAACCCGAAGAAATATCGTCGGAAGAGTATCAAAAGCTGACCGATGGCCTTTCGCTCGTGCTTTGGGAAGCCCATTTTTCGCCCGACAACGACGATTTGACGCTGACGCCATCGCTGCTTTTCGTTCCCAGTGACGAGAAAGAGCGTTATAAAGCATTAAAAATGCAAAAATCCCTTAAATTCGACGGAAATATTTTTAATCAATATTAAAATTGAGGGTAATTCCAACGAATTGTTTGGAGAATCGACGAAAAAGTGATAACTTTGTATCGTGTTTTTCATGGTATTAGATTATTAAGGTTAATTAAAGATTGGGTGTCGTGAGACAGCCAATTTTTTTGTAGCCCAAAATTCGATTTTTTAATCGAAAATGCAAAAAGTTTTTCGAGTTTTCTTGAGTTTGCGATTTTTTTTATATTTTTGTCGCTTGAAACTGAAAACTACAGCTTGAAAAATCAGAATCGTATGAAAGCATTGACAAGAACTGACTTCCAATTCGAGGGTCAGAAGAGCGTGTACCACGGGAAAGTGCGCGACGTGTATGACATCAACGACGACCTGCTCGTCATGGTTGCAACCGACCGAATTTCGGCCTTCGACGTGATTCTGCCCAAGGGGATTCCCTTCAAGGGCCAGGTGTTGAACCAGATTGCCGCGAAGTTTCTCGACGCGACGGCAGACATCTGTCCGAACTGGAAACTGGCGACGCCCGACCCGATGGTGACGGTCGGACTGAAGTGCGAGGGTTTCCGCGTGGAGATGATTATTCGAGGCATTTTGACGGGTTCGGCGTGGCGCGACTATAAAAATGGTGTGCGCGAGATTTGTGGCGTTCGACTGCCCGACGGAATGCGCGAAAACGAGCGTTTTCCCGAGCCGATTATCACGCCGACGACGAAGGCCGATGAGGGTCACGACCTAAACATTTCGCGTGAGGAAATCATTGCGCAGGGGTTGGTTTTGGAAGAGGATTACAAGGTGATGGAGGACTACACGCGACGGTTGTTTGCGCGTGGTCAGGAGATTGCCGCCAAGCAGGGTCTGATTCTGGTCGATACGAAGTACGAATTTGGCAAGCGAGACGGCAAGGTCTATCTCATCGATGAGATTCACACGCCCGACTCTTCGCGCTATTTCTACGCCGACGGCTACGAGGAAAAATTTGCGAAGGGCGAGCCTCAAAAACAGTTGTCGAAAGAGTTTGTGCGCCAGTGGCTCATCGAGCACGATTTTATGAACGAGCCTGGTCAGACAATGCCCGAAATCACCGATGAATACGCGGAAAGCGTGAGCGAAAGATATATCGAACTCTATGAGAATATCGTGGGTGAGAAATTTGACAAGACGATTGACGAAGGGGATATTGCTGCGAGAATCGAACGGAATGTCTCTGAGTATTTGAGGAATAAGGAGTAAGGAGTTGTGGAGTAAGGAGAAAATGTACGAGCAGGAACGGATAAAACCTTATGGCGAGGGCGAGAAGGCGCAGCAGGTGGAACAGATGTTCGACAACATTGCGCCGACTTACGACCAGTTGAACCATCGGCTGTCGTGGAACATCGACCGTGGCTGGCGACGAAAGGCGATTCAGTCGCTCGCGCCATATCATCCGCAGACGCTGCTCGACATTGCCACTGGCACAGGCGACTTTGCCATTCTCGCCGCTGAAATGCTGCACCCGAAAAGAATCGTCGGAGCCGACATTTCCGAGGGAATGATGGAAATCGGACGGCAGAAGGTTGCGCAAAAAGGGCTCTCGGAGGTCATTCAATTTCAGAAAGAAGACTGTCTCGCCCTATCCTACCCCGACAACTCGTTCGACGCGGTCACGGCGGCCTTTGGCATCCGCAATTTCGCCGAACTCGAAAAAGGACTGCGCGAAATGTATCGCGTATTGAAAAACGGCGGTCACCTGAGCATTGTCGAACTGACCAAGCCGCCGAAATTCCCGATGAAACAGCTCTTCCGCCTCTATTCCCACACGATTCTGCCCATCTACGGCAATCTGATTTCCAAGGACAAAAGTGCCTACAAATATCTCACGGCGACCATCGAAGCCTTTCCGCAAGGCGAAAAAATGGTTGAAATTCTGAAAAAAACTGGTTTTGCACAGGCCCAATTCCAACGAATGACATTCGGCATCTGCACACACTATATGGCGACTAAATAATAGAAAAAAAATGGACAAATACGGACTCATCGGCTACCCGCTCGGCCATTCGTTCTCGGTCAGTTACTTCAACGAGAAGTTTGAAAACGAAAACATCGACGCTTGCTACATCAATTTCGAGATTCCCACGATTGACAATCTTCGCGAGGTGCTCGACAAGAACCCCGAACTGCGCGGACTCAACGTCACGATTCCCTACAAGCAGCAGGTGATTCCCTATCTCGACGCGGTGAGTCCCGAGGCTCGTGCCATCGGTGCGGTGAACGTGATTCGCATTCGTCGAAAAGGCAAAAACATCCATCTGAAGGGCTTTAATAGCGATGTCATCGGCTTCACGCAGAGCATCGAGCCGCTGTTGGAACCGTGCCACAAAAAAGCCCTGATTTTGGGCACGGGCGGCGCTTCGAAAGCCATCGACTATGGTCTGCGCTCGCTCGGACTCGAAACGGCGTTCGTCAGTCGGACGGGGCGCAACGGGGCGTTTTTCTATGAGGATATCACGCCCGAAATCATCCGCGAATACAAGGTGGTTGTCAATTGTACACCGCTCGGAATGTATCCGCACGTCGATAGTTGTCCGAATCTGCCCTACGAGGCGATGGACAGCCACACGCTGCTCTACGACCTGCTCTACAACCCCGACGAAACGCTGTTTATGAAGCGCGGACAGGAACACGGAGCGACGGTCGTCAATGGGTTGGAAATGCTGCTTCTGCAGGCATTCGCGTCGTGGGAGTTTTGGCACGGGGAGGATTGAGATATGAAAGGAATGACGAAATTCTATCTGGCTTTTATCCTGTTGGCGGTGGCGATGTTTGCGCTTCCACCCATCAGTTTCACGTCATTCGCCATTGTGATGGCAGTGGCGGCAGGCGGCGGTCTTTTGGCCGATTTGACTCTCAATTCAGGCAACAAGAAACTGCTCGAACAGAAACACGCTGGAATGTCGAGCATCACGTCGAAATACAACGAGCAGATTCGAGCTCTCAATTCAGAATATGAACACGAGAAAAAAATGCTCAATCTTCACGGAAATGCGAGTACGCGAAGCTTGAAACGAACCTATTCGACACGCTACGAAACGCTGCAAAAGCAATATTTGAACGAGCGGAAAGGTTTTATTGAATTCTGCAAGAAGTCGGAGACGAAACGCTATAAAATTTTCCGAAATTTGTGGGCTTGGCTGCTCATACTCGGCTTTATCGGCACGTTTTTCTGCTATAGTCGCGAACAGATTGCATTGGAGGCTGGAACGCAGGGTGCACCGAAAGAGCAAGTCACCTATTGGAACGCCGACAACATCGACCTGCCCCACCTCACCGACGGCACGCAATACGTCTCGAATCCCGACCACGTGCTTGCTGAATCGACCGTCAGTCGCATCAACGAGCGAATGTTGCAACTCGACAACGAGTTTGGCATCGAGTCGGCGGTGATTGTGGTGAATCATATCGAAAACGACGACCCGTTCCGAATGGCGCAGGACGTTGGAAATCGCTTTGGCGTGGGTCGCAACGACCTCGGACTGGTGATTGTCGTGGGCTACGAAGACCATTCCATCAACATTTCGCCCGGACGAAGCCTCGAAGCCCATCTGACCGACGCAGAATGTCATCGACTTGAACAGCGCTACGTGGTGCCGGCGATGAGGGCCGAACTGCCCGACAGCGCGATGATTTATTTGGCCGAAGGTCTCTACGCCTTTATGAAGGCCAAACCGATGCCCGAAATGGCGTTGCCGCGCAGTGCGCCCGACGAAGAGAGTGCTCTCGGGCTCTATTTCTGGTTCATTGTCGGATGGTTGATTCTCACCTTCGTGATGGAGCGTAAATACGAGTGGTTGGCCGTCTATGGCGTTGGCGCGCTCATCAGCAATCCGTTCATCGAAACGCCTGTCTATGTCAGCACGGGCGGTAGCGGCTTCGGTTCGAGTGGTTCGCGTGGCGGCTTCGGCGGAGGATTCGGAGGCGGTTTCGGTGGTGGCTATGGCGGTGGCAGTTTCGGTGGCGGAGGTGCTACGTCGAGATGGTGAAATCAATTGACAATTTGACAATTTACAAAGAACAATTTATATAGAAATTTAATTATTAACTTTAAAAATTTTGATTATTTATGGACAAAAAAAGAATTATGGAAATCGCAGCTGGTAATGTTCTGGCTGTAGTTATTATTGTAGTTGTTTCGGTACTCCTCATAATTGGAGCCTGGGCAGCCAGTCGTTACAATTCAATGGTGCGTATTCAGGAAGAGGCTACAACCGCATTGGCTAACGTGCAGTCGGCCTATCAGCGTCGTGCCGACCTCATTCCCAACCTCGTGGAAACGGTGAAAGGCTATGCCAAACACGAGCAAGAGACGCTCGAAAACGTCATCAACGCTCGTTCGAAGGCCACGCAGGTGACGCTCGACCCCGAAAATATGACGCCCGAGAAACTCAAGGAATTCCAAGAGGCACAGGGCGAACTCGGCTCGGCTCTCGGTAAGTTGATTGCCATTCAGGAGAATTATCCCGACCTGAAGGCCAACGAGAATTTCAAGGACTTGCAGGTGCAACTCGAAGGCACGGAAAACCGCATCAACGAGGCTCGCAATAAGTACAACCTCGCCGTGCAGAACTACAATGTCGTCATCCGTGCATTCCCAGGTAACATAGTAGCCGGTCTGTTCGGTTTCGACAAAATGACGAAGTTTGAGGCTGAAGCAGGAGCGCAAAAAGCACCCGAAGTGAAATTTTAATATGTCAAACAATCGCTATATGATGCGCGGCGTGAGCGCAGCAAAAGAAGACGTTCACGCCGCCATTAAAAACATCGACAAAGGCCTCTATCCACAGGCGTTTTGCAAGATCATCCCCGACATCCTCGGCGGCGCCCCCGACTATTGCAACATTATGCACGCCGACGGTGCTGGAACGAAGTCGTCGCTGGCCTATATGTACTGGCGCGAGACGGGCGACCTCAGCGTGTGGAAAGGTATTGCGCAAGATGCCATCGTGATGAACACCGACGACCTGCTCTGCGTGGGCGCGACGGACAACATCCTCGTCAGTTCGACCATCGGGCGCAACAAACTGCTGATTCCGGGCGAGGTGATTTCCGCCATCATCAACGGAACCGACGAACTGCTGGCCGAACTCCGCGAAATGGGCATCGGCATCTATGCGACGGGCGGTGAAACGGCCGATGTGGGTGACCTCGTGCGCACAATCATCGTCGATTCGACAGTCACCTGCCGAATGAAACGCTCGGATGTCATCGACAACGCCAATATCCGTCCGGGTGACGTGATTGTCGGACTGAGTTCGACAGGTCAAGCGACTTACGAAAAGCGTTACAACGGCGGAATGGGCTCGAACGGTCTGACCTCGGCCCGTCACGATGTTTTTGCGAAATATCTGGCCGAAAAATACCCCGAAAGTTTCGACCACGCCGTGCCCAACGAACTCGTTTATAGCGGCAAGTATCAATTAAATGAAGCCTCTCCCTACGGGGGAGAGGTTGGAGAGGGGCTTTCCGTAGGTGAGTTAGTCCTCTCCCCCACCCGCACCTACGCGCCCGTCATCAAGAAAATTCTCGACCAACACCGCGAGGACATTCACGGAATGGTGCATTGCACAGGTGGCGCTCAGACGAAAGTCCTGCATTTTGTGGGCGAGAATTGCCGCGTCGTCAAGGACAATATGTTCCCCGTGCCGCCGCTGTTCCGCATCATCCACGACTGTTCCCAGACCGACTGGCGCGAGATGTACCAAGTCTTCAATATGGGTCATCGAATGGAAATTTACGTCCGTCCCGAACTCGCCGATAGCATCATCGACATCTCGCGCTCGTTCAACATCGATGCGCAGGTGGTCGGCCACATTGAGGAAGGAACGAAAAGTCTTACCATCCAATCGGAATTTGGGGAATTCAACTATTGAAAATGCCGATCATCGAAATCACCGACCTCGCCCACCCAGGCGTCGAAATTTTCAGTTCGCTGACGGAAGCCCAGTTGCGCAATCGTCTGGAACCCGAAAAAGGCATTTTCATTGTGGAGAGTCCGAAGGTGATTCGCGTGGCGTTAGACGCTGGTTATCAGCCCGTTTCGTTGCTTTGCGAACGAAAACACATCGACGGCGACGCTGCCGACATTGTCGAGCGTTGTCCGTCGATTCCCATTTACACAGGCGAGCGCGATTTACTGGCGGAACTGACAGGCTACACGCTGACGCGAGGCGTTCTCTGCGCGATGAAACGCCCTGCTGCTCGGTCAGTCGCTGATATTTGTCGCGATGCCCGACGCATTGTTGTCATCGATGGCGTCGTAGATACGACCAACATCGGAGCCATTTTCCGCTCGGCAGCAGCGTTGGGAATCGATGCCGTACTGCTGACACCCAACTCGTGCGACCCACTCAATCGTCGGGCCGTGCGCGTGTCGATGGGGTCGGTGTTTTTGGTGCCGTGGACGTGGATCGACGGCGATTTCTCGACCTTGCGCGAATTAGGCTTCAAAACCATCGCAATGGCCCTCACCGACAACTCGATTCCCCTCGATTCGCCCATTCTTAAAGAAGAAAACCGACTGGCAATTGTGATGGGAACCGAGGGCGATGGACTTCCCTCTGAAGCGATTTCCGCCGCCGACTACGTCGTTCGCATCCCGATGGCTCACGGTGTCGATTCCCTCAATGTCGCAGCGGCTTCGGCGATCGCGTTTTGGGAATTGAAATCACATTGACCCAGTTACGAAAAACTCCTCTCGAGAAATCACCGTACTAAATCCGCCGACTTTCCCATCTTTTTCGTGCTTGTCGATTCCCGCATATGATAGACTGGCATCTTCGTACCGCTTGAATTTATAGACAGCATCGTTCATCAGTGCTTCATTAAACACATTCAAACTAACGAGCAGGGCAAAGTCTTGCTTCGTCAGCCCTGTCACTCGTTCAAACAACATCGGTTCCAGTTGCAGAATAACATCTTTCAAAGAATATTCCCGATAGTCTGTCAAATACATGAAAATAGGGATACGAGTGGCAAATTTCATCAGTTTTTCCTGTATCTGCCTTCGTTTACTCTTGATTTCCTTTTCGGCCTCACTCAGTTCTTTCTTTTCTTTGCGTGTCAAGCCTTCCTCGTTTTCCTTTCGCTTTTTTTTGATGTTGTCAGTTTTGTTGATGATGGTTTCTATGTCTTGATTCAGCGAACGGAATCCTTCGATTTTCATCAACGCTGCCATCGCTTCAGCATTGTTCATCAATCGCTGAAGCGTGAAATTATCGACATTCACAAGCAAAGCACTCTCCCAACGCCGAGCCAAAAGCGTTGCCGAAGTGTTGTTCATCGCCATGTCAAGCACATCGCTTGCTGAAAGTGCCTTCATCACACCATTTTCATAACATAGAACAGGCAGAAACTTGATGAAATCATCGACACACTTTTCAGGATTTCCCTCTTCTACATTCAACTGACATGAGTAGTCAGCCACTTTTCGCAAAGCCCTGTTTGGCGCGAAGTCGAACACATAACAGACCTTTTTCAGAATCTCCACACGATTTGGGTGTAGGCCGTCACTGTTGGTAATTGTCCATGGCGATTGAACACGGAAAGCCGATTGGAAGTAGGTTTCTGGCGACGAAGTGTCGCGAAGCATGAAAATTCCCGTCCACGGACGAACAGTAACGCCTGTTGTCAGTTTACCGCAAGTCAGCGTGATGGTTTTACAGTGCAACGGGTCTGGGTGCGACATAGCTCTTTCCACTGGCGGCAAAGCCTGTTGGCCGATTCCTGCTTGAGTACCTGCACACACAACTACCCGATAGTCGTGATAGAAAGTGTTTTGTAGTTCTGTCAGGAGATTTCGCATGGCAAAACACGATGCCACGTTGGGCAGAAACCACAACGTATGGTTCATGTTAGAATAAAGGTCACCATTTAGGAAAGGCAAAGGCGGTTTTCTGTTACCAGCCTTTAGGTCGTTGATGGAAGTCGGAAGATACTGGCCGCGCAACATATCGAGCCACTTTTGCACCTCGTCGTGATGTTTGAAAACAGCATCGTCGCCATTGCCCTCGGCCTCAAAGAATGAGTTGAGGTCGAACTCGTCAAATTCACCTTCCTCCGCTACTCTCGATATTTCCGCAGGCAATTGATAGGTTAATAGCACCATCTTAGGCAACGATGCGTAAGGATTTTCGGGGGTGTCGCCCCACTCTTCTTTGGCACGTTGTTCGTCAGAATAAGTCCAGTTGTAGATTTGTTCCTCAATAAATTCACCCGATGCAATGGCTCGGAAGGGTGTACCCGACAGATAGAGATAATGATTCGAGGTGATGGGTATCAGTTCTTCGTCGAAATAGTCGGGATTCTCAATCTCGCCTCCCAAATCTTCGCTAACGCCAATCAGTTCCCTGGCATTCTCACGCCAAGCACCATAGTGATATTCGTCGAGCACAATGCAATCCCAATTGAATTCCCTCGCCCATTCGTGCTTCAATTTCATACCGCCGTTGGCAGTGTTCTTGCCAAGAAAATCCTGAAAAGAACCAAAAACAACGATGGGATTTGACTTGTCGGCATGAGCAAATTGATAGTCGATGGTCGCTTCTGGATTGCGGGCGATGAACTGCCAACCGTCGAAATCTACATGCGTCATCAAGTCCTCTTCCCATGCTTGGGCGACAGCAGGTTTGAATGTCAGCACCAACACCCGTGTCCATCCCATCCGTTTCGCCAACTGATAAGTCGTAAAAGTCTTGCCGAAGCGCATTTTGCAGTTCCATAGGAAATGAGGTACGCGACCTGCTTCCGACTGATAACCGTCAAAGTATTCCGCAGTTTTGTCCACCGCTGCCTGTTGTTCGGGGCGCATCCCAAAAGTCTTGTCACGATGCCATGCCACATCTATTCTTTCCTTGACAGCCACAATGGCCGCCATTACCTGCTGCGCCGTACAACGATACCATTCACCCTCGATGTGTGGACAACCCATTGTCACTAATGCACGATGCACGTCGTGGTCCATAAATGTCGTACCGTCTTGTCGCATAGCAGATTCCTCAACCACGATGCGATAAGGCGGTTTACCAGGACGCACAATATTATATTGCTGACGCACACGTTCCTGCACGCCAACGGTTGTATAGCCCACTTTCAGCAATCCTTTCAACTGTGGGTCGTACTTGTCTTCATAAGCATAAATCATCGGAGCCGACTCCGACTTTTTCGGGAAATAATTCGTAGCCATAACTATTCTGTTTTGTTATGGCGCTCTGACTATTTCTGACTAAATCATTCGCTTGAGTCTGCTGGGATTCATTCTCATATCCCAGAAAGCAGAAATTGTAATCACATCGTCATCAATACGATACACCATTTTATAATAGTCGTTGATAATGACAGAACGATATAGAATCCGTCTTCCCTGATAACGCTCTTTGATTTCTCCCATTACATTTTCCCAAGGAATACATTTGCCAGCCTCGAATTCCTTTTCCGACTCATCAAGGTCAGCCAAAGCCTCTTCCCATGTCGAAGGTCCCACAATAGGTACATTGTAGTCTTCTCGATTGGCGTATGCCGTAGCAGCAACTGGTTCGCAGGCCATTTCTACATTTCCTTCTTTTTCAAGTATAGGATAATTCTTGTCTTCCATATCTTCTGCTTTTATGCTGCAAAGATAGGAAAATCTTTTCAAACTACCAAATGAATCTGTCAAAAACTTGTCAAAGAGCGCCGTTGTTATTGTTGTTTTTTTATGTTTATTCCATCGGGCGAATCATCGATTCGATGAACTGGATTTCTTCGTCCGTCAGTCCGTACTTCTTATATAGCTCCTCGTCCGTCCACGGCTTTGAGAAGTCTTGGAGAGGGACGAATTGGTAAACTCCTCGCATAGCATCCTGAGTATTCTTTTTCATCATAATACAAAATCTAAAGAATTTTGTGTGAATGTAGGAAATAACATTCTCTGCCTTTATTTTTGTAGAGAAAGGACCAATTACCAAATACGTCTGAGTACAGCAACTATTCTGTTCTCCAAGAAATGGCTTTGCCAAAAAACGATAGGGATATTCACCCCTCTCACCATATGATTTGGATATATAAACTTTATAATCATCAACAAAAGATGAGTTTCTTATGATTTGTTCTCTTTGGATATATCCTATTCCATTTACTGTATGAAGAATGACAGAGCCAGGGAACTTCTTTTGCTTATATGCCTTGAAAGAAGATACCAAGCCAAATGGAGTTTGTGAGCTCACAAGAATATCAAAGGTTTGCTCTTTTTTCTTTCTAACTTTCCTAATTATTGGGATTGCTTCATTGAATCTAATAAAACTACTACATCCTTCTTCTAATAAAGGTCTTTTGATTGTAGATAAAGGCTGTCCGCTTCTGATAGTTTTAACAGAACATTCACCTTTATAATTTCTATTCCACAAAAAATAGCAGACACCTCCTGATATATCTACTCCAGGAAAACAATCTACAGCATTGGGGTAATCTACTAAATTACTTATGCGATTATCATTTAACATTTTGTCTCTAAAATCATCTAAACCTCTGCCCCCTGCAAACCATCTTGCAGGAATAATCATAGACACATATTGAGGAGTCAACTTTATTGCCATTTCTACAAACTTGTGATATAATGGAATAGAGTAATTATCTTTCTCTATACCAACCTCCAACTGATACGGCGGATTACCGATAATTACATCGAAAGTCATATTTTTAAATAGTGTTTTAGGGTTATCTGTGTGAATAAACTCGTAAGCGTGGGATTCAAGGTCGTCGCCTCGGTCATAAACATCTTGCGAAGCACCGCAATAGCGGCATTTTCCGTTTTGCCACGAATGTTTGATTTCGGAGAAACGGATGTTGCCGTCCTCGTTGTCGAACTGCGAAATGCTGTATTTGCCACTGGCATCTTTTGAGCAGTAGAGACTTCGGCGACTCATCAGCGATGTCAAGCGAGTAATGGAAAGACCATAAAGTTGATGGTGCATAATGTGGTCGATGCGCTCCTGTAGGTCTGGCATTTTGTCTGCCAATCCCTCAATCAGCCGTTTGGCAATCTCGCGTAAGAAAACACCGCTTTTGGTGCAAGGGTCGAGAAATTTGGTGTCGGGGCTGCAAAATAGTTCTTGTGGCAGCATGTCGAGCATCTGGTTTGCCAGCCCAGGAGGCGTGAAAACCTCATCGTTGCTTAGGTTTGCCAAGCACGACAGCACATCGGGGTTGTAGTTCAGTTTACTCATAGTCGGGCAGTTTTAGGTAGTCAGTCAAAGGATATTCTCGTTTGGGCAGATGCACAAAAGTTGGCTCGCCCGTGTCGGCAAAAAGCAAGCCCTCTTCACCTGCCTTGGGCTTGTCGTATTCGACATTGCGCAGCAGTTCTGCCAACTCGAAGTCACGACGCTTCACTTTGCCATTTGTGCCGATAAAAGTCCATTCGCAAAACGTAATGGGTTTCCCATCCTGTTGCAGCATTGTGAGGGCATCGCCACATAGAATGTTTTTGTTCAAAAAGAAACGAACGCATCGCTCTTGTTCGGGCGAAGCATCTGCGGACAAATGTTGATGGTAAATTTCAAGATATTGGCAAAGCAAGCGTTGGCGGCATGTTTCCACATTGTCGGGCAACAACTCCACCCCATACATACTGCTGACGGCTTGCGCCGAGGCCAAGTCGTATTCATGGCGATTCTTGGCGTGCCGCCTGCGCACAGCCTCCATCTTCCTGTTCAAAATTTCCACAAGGAAATTCCCTGTTCCGCAGGCTGGTTCCAGAAATCGGGAATCGATGCGCTCCGTCTCTTCTTTCACCAAGTCGAGCATCGCGTTTACCTCTCGTTTGGCGGTATAAACCTCGCCATGGTCGGCCACGCGCTGCCGTGAAACTACCTGCTGCTCATTTGAAACGTCCGTTACTTTCATTTTGGTCATTTGGTTTGAAACGTTTTTTGTCAATTAAGAAAGCGTACCATTTCATAGAGCATTTCAAACCAAGCCGACCAAAGCTTTTAACGGAATGCAGAAACAGTACGCCAATTACGGCGTATCCGTTTCCATTTGGTCCGTTAATTTTAAATTGGTCGTTTAGGTTTGAACCTCACAGAATTATAGATACAACTATCTATTCACCCACAATGTCACTCTCGAAATTTCGCCGAAGCGGTCATTCCAGAGTGATGCAAAGGTACAAATAAATGAGTAATTATCAAAAAAAATCTGTGATTTTCTCAAATAATTTGGATTTTCGCCCGATTTACAGTAACTTTGTAGCCGATTATCAAGAAAAATCAGCATAACACCATGAGTTTGAAGCGTAGAATACTTAGCTGGGGCATCGGACTTTTCTGTCTTTTTTTCTGCTATTCCATAGCGAAAGAGACCTATTACACAGCCATCGACGGCGAACTAAATGCATTTGTAGCGTGGAGATTGTTCCGAAATGGATTGGCGTTTCTGAGTTGGCTATTCTTGGGTATTTTCTTTTTCATGGTCGATGGCATTGAACTCATCATCAAAGGGTTTAAAATTGGACGACGGGCGAAACGAATCAAGAAAATCAGGAAAAATAAAGAAAAGAATATGTTACAATATAATGGTAGCCGATTATGAATAACAACAGCATACTACAGAAACTCGACGGCTTGGAAGCGCGATTCGAGGAGGTTTCGACGCTGATTACCGACCCTGCGGTGATTGGCGACCAACAGCGTTTCGTGAAGCTGACGAAAGAATACAAGGATTTGTCGGACATTATGGATGCCCGCCGCCGCTACATCGCGTGTCTGAACGGCATCAAGGAGGCGAAGGACATTCTCACCAACGAGAGCGACCCCGAAATGAAGGAAATGGCGCGTGAGGAACTGGCCGAAAACGAGGCACTGCAGCCGCAGCTGGAGGAGGAAATCAAGATTGCGCTGATTCCGAAGGACCCCGAGGACGCGAAGAACGTTCAGATGGAAATCCGCGCTGGAACGGGCGGCGACGAGGCTTGTTTGTTCGCTGGCGACTTGTTTAAAATGTACAAAAACTACTGCGAATCGAAGGGTTGGCAGTTGGCCGTCACCGACTTCAACGAGGGTGCGGTTGGCGGATACAAGGAAATCGACTTTGCCGTGAGCGGAGCCGATGTCTATGGCACGTTGAAGTATGAATCGGGTGTCCACCGCGTGCAGCGTGTGCCCGTGACGGAGTCGAACGGACGAATGCAGACCTCGGCGGCGACGGTGGCCGTGCTGCCCGAAGCCGACAAGTTCGAGGTGCACATCAACGAGGGTGAAATCAAGTGGGACACGTTCCGTTCGTCGGGTGCTGGCGGCCAGAACGTGAACAAAGTGGAATCGGGCGTGCGTCTGCGCTATATGTGGAAGAACCCGAACACGGGCGAGAGCGAGGAAATTCTCATCGAATGTACCGAAACACGCGACCAGCCGAAGAACAAGGAGCGTGCGCTGAGCCGCCTCTACACCTTTATCTATGACAAGGAGCACCAGAAATACGTCGATGACATTGCATCTCGACGCAAAAGTCTGGTTTCGACAGGCGACCGATCGGCGAAAATCCGCACCTACAACTTTCCGCAGGGTCGCGTGACCGACCATCGCATCGGTTTCACGACGCACGACCTTCAGGGTTTCCTCGGTGGCGACATCCAGCCGATGATTGATGCGCTGACCGTCGCGGAGAATGCAGAGAGAATGAAAGAAGCAGAACTCTAAAACAATAATAACTATGACCAGAGAACAACTAATCCAACAAATTTTCGCGAAGAAATCGTTTCTTTGCGTGGGCCTCGACACCGATGCAAAGAAAATTCCGGCGCATTTGCTCGACCTGCACGACCCCATCGTGGAGTTCAACAAGGCCATCATCGACGCGACGGCACCCTACTGCGTGGCGTTCAAGCCGAATCTCGCCTTCTACGAGGCACACGGCACGCACGGAATGATTGCCTTCAAAAAGACGGTCGAATACATCCGCGAAAAGCATCCGAACCATCTGATTATCGCCGATGCGAAGCGTGGCGACATCGGCAACACGTCGAAAATGTACGCCCGCACGTTCTTCGAGGAATACAGCGTCGATGCGCTCACGGTTGCGCCGTATATGGGCGAGGACAGCGTAACGCCGTTCCTTGAATATGACGAAAAATGGGTCGTGATGCTCGCGCTCACGAGCAACAAGGGAAGCCTCGATTTCCAACTGATGAAGGACGAAAACGGCGAGCGACTTTTCGAGAAAGTGATGCGCAAGGGTATGGAATGGGGAACGCCGCAGAATATGATGTTCGTGGTCGGTGCAACTCGCGGAGAACTCTTCGCCGACGTCCGCCGCGTGGCCCCTCACCACTTCCTGCTCGTGCCTGGCGTGGGCGCTCAGGGCGGTAGTTTGGAGGAGGTTTGCCACTACGGAATGACATCGGACTGCGGTCTGCTCGTCAATTCGTCGCGTGGCATCATCTACGCATCCGACGGCGAGGATTTCGCTGAAATGGCTGGCAACAAGGCTCGCGAAATGCAGCAGCAAATGGCAATTCTTTTGGAGAAATTATAAATTAACAATTAACAATAAAAAAAATCAAGTTATGAAAAAGTTAATGACAATGTTTTTTTGCGCAGGACTGGCTGTTGTCCTCGCATCGTGTGGTAACGGCGGAACGACGCTTTCGGGCATCGACATCGCCAAGTTCGACACCGTCATCAACGAGAAGCCCGTGCAACTCTACACGCTGACCAACAAAAACAATATGGAGGTCTGCATCACCAATTTCGGTGCCCGCGTGGTTTCGCTGATGGCCAAAGACCGCAACGGCGCATTTGTCGATGTCGTGCTGGGCTACGACAACATCGCGCAGTATATGGATTCAGTGGCTTCGCCCAGCAAATTCGGTGCGCTGACGGGAGGAAAAGACTGGGAATATCAGGTTTTCGACGCAGAGCAAATCGACAAGCAGACGCTGAAACTCACGCTCAACTCGCCCGAAGACGGCACCGTGACTGCTACCTATCAACTCACCGACGACAACGCGCTCGACTGCACTTTCGAGGCCACGCCAAAGGATGAGAAATTCCTCGCTCTCACCTCCAACAGTTACTTTACGCTGACGGGCGACCCAGCACAGGCTGGCACGAATATGATTTTGCGCATCTATGCCGACAAATTCATTCCCGTTGATACGACTTTCGCCGCTACAGGGAAATTGCGCGACTGCTACGGCTCGTCGATGGACTTCAACAAGGGTCGCGCCCTCTATGAACTCATCGGCGACACCACCGAGCATCAAATCAAGATTGCCGACGGCTTCAACCACAACTACGTGCTGAACAGTTTCAAGAACGGCAAGGGCGAAAGTATGATTGCAGCGAGTCTGTATGCTGAAAATACGGGCATTTTCCTCGAAATTTTCACCAACGAGCCGACGCTCAAACTCTATTCGGCCAACGATTTCGGAAAAAGCGATGTTGCTGGAAAGAATGGCGTGAAATATCCGAAGCACGTCAGCGTGGTTTTGGCACCGCAGAATTTCCCGAAAGCACCCGCAAAGGCTGAGTGGACGAGCGCCAATGTGAAGTCGGGTGAGACTTACAAGAGCCACACCATCTATCGCTTCTCAACGAAGTAAATACGCTGCGCACATCTCGGCACAACGCTCGCCGTCGATGCCTGCCGACACAATTCCACCGGCATAACCGGCACCCTCTCCGCAGGGGAAAAGACCTTCTACGCTGACGTGTTGCAGCGTTTCCGGTGAGCGAAGGATGCGCACAGGACTACTCGTGCGGGTTTCCACGCCAATGAGCACTGCCTCATTCGTGAGAAACCCGCGACTTTTTTTGCCGAAAATCCGAAAACCTTCTTGCAGACGCTTGGCAATGAAAGGCGGAAGCCAGAAATGCAGCGGACTGCTGACGAGGCCAGGCGCATAGGAACTTTTTGGCAAGTCGAACGACAATTTTCCATTTACGAAATCGGCCATTCGCTGCGCCGGTGCAGTTTGTTTCCGATTGCCCTGCTGCCAACAATCGCGTTCCAACTGCTCCTGAAAAGCCATCATTTTCAAGGGATTTTCAGCATTTTGAGCTGAAAAATCGTTGTTTTGCGTCAATTGTTCGATGTCTTCTGTGCGAATTTCCACCACCATTCCCGAATTCGACCACTGTGTACCGCGATTCGCCGGACTCATCCCATTGACAACGATTTGTTCCTTGTCGGTCGCCGCCGGAATGACGAAACCGCCCGGACACATACAAAACGAATAAACGCCGCGCCCCTCGACCTGCTGCACGAAGGAATATTCAGCGGCAGGAAGATATTCGCCACGCCCCTCGCGACGGTGATACTGAATTTGGTCGATGAGGTGCGCCGGATGCTCCAACCGCACACCGACGGCAATGCCTTTCGCCTCCATTTCGATGCGAGCGGTGGCCAAATAGCGATACACATCACGGGCGGAATGGCCTGTGGCAAGGATGACAGGGCCGCGAAATTCTATTTCTTTTTCTGGCGAAACCGCCTCCACGCCAACCACTTTCCGCTCGGCAGAATCGATGATGAGGCGCGTCATTTTCGTCTGGAAATGCACCTCGCCGCCGCACCGAAGTATCGTGTTGCGCATCGCCTCGATGACCTGCGGCAACTTGTCCGTTCCGATGTGCGGATGGGCATCGCAGAGGATGTTCGTCGATGCGCCGTGCTGACAAAAAACATTCAGGATTTTCTCCACCGAACCGCGTTTTTTCGAGCGTGTGTAGAGTTTCCCGTCGGAATAGGCACCAGCGCCGCCCTCGCCGAAACAATAGTTGCTTTCGGGGTCGATTTGCTGCGTTTTCGTGATGAGTGCGAGATCTTTTTTGCGGTCACGAACGTTCTTTCCGCGCTCCAAAACAATGGGACGAAGGCCGAGTTCGATGAGTTTCAACGCGGCAAAAAGTCCGCCTGGTCCTGCCCCGACCACAATCACCTGCGGTCGCTGGGAAACATCGGGGTAATCGACGTGCTCAAACGGCTCGTCGGTCGGCATTTCGTTCAGATAAACGCGCACGTTGAGGTTCACGAAAATCGTCCGCTGTCGTGCGTCGATACTGCGTTTCAGCACACGAATGTGGCTGATGCTGCCCCTCTCAAGCCCTTTTTCAAGGCTCAGATAGTCGGCGATGGCCTGCTCAGAGGCTGCCTGTTCGGGCAGAAGTCGGAGTTGAAATTCTTGTGTCAAAATTAAAATGAAATTTTTTTATTTGCAAAAGTACAAAAAAAATATTTCATCTCCAATTTTTCGTATTTTTTTGTTTGTTTCATGATTTTTCCTTATCTTTGCAAACGTAAAACTTTATTGAGATATGGAACGTACCATTTTCAACCAAGCCCAAATCGAGATGCTGGGAGCTTTGTCTGCCATCAAAAGTGAGGCGGAATTATATGCGCTCAAGCATGTTATCTCGGAGTTTTTTGCCAGCCGTGCCGACGAGGAGATGGAAAAACTCTGGAACGACGGCACATGGAACGAACAGACGCTTAAGGACTTGCGCAAGGCGCATTATCGCACACCCTACGCAGAATGAAAAGGTTTGTTGTCATAGATACGAATTGTTTGGTTCAGATGTTGTCGGCCCATGGCAACTATTATTCGGCATGGCAGGCTTATCGTCGTGGCGAATACGTGTTGTGCGTCAGCAATGAAATCCTAAACGAGTATCAAGAAATCATTGAACGAGTGGCGAACGCGACTGTTGCCGACAATGTTGTCAATGCGATTATTCGCAGTCCGCACACTCTATTTTTCACGCCTCAATATCATTTCCACATGATAGCAGACGATCCCGATGACAACAAATTTGTGGACTGTGCAATCATCGCCAATGCCGATTTTATTGTCAGCGAAGATAGCCACTTCAATGTTTTAAAAACGATTTCATTCCCGTCTGTCAGGGTGATTCGATTGGATGAATTTGTAAGAGAATTGATGGGGTGAGTTGCCTAATCCTCTATTTGTCTTTCCAGATTCCGATGAAGTGTCAGATTTAGCAGTTTTCCATCCCGTTTGACGACGTGATTCCATATTTCCGCTTGTGCAAGTTTTTCTGCTTCATCCTCACCATACTCTGAATTAAGTTTGATGCCATTGATGGAAACAACTTCGTCTCCTACTTGAAAACCTGCTTTGACGGCAGGATTATCTTGGTAATCGCAAATATAGTCAATTATCAATTTGTCATCTTTCCAAACTGTTTTAAGAGTTCCCCACGGTCTTTTCGACCACTTAATTCGTTCAAATTTCTTGATGGGTTTCAGGTAAAGTTGCCTATTTTTCATATCGAAAAAGACATTGAAACGTTTGAAGAAATTCATTCCTAAACTCCTTTTACTATTAGATAACGGAAAATCATATACATACACCCTCGCAGAATCCAATTTCACACGACCGCACACGTTTATTTCACCTTCCCAAAAATGATAATCGTGCAGCCAATAGGCAGAGTCATTTTTCGTATTCAGTTTTTTTGCTTCTTCCGTATCATTTAAAAACTGTATATCTGCGTAATTCCCTGTATCTATCAAGTACTCCTCTTCGCTTTTGACTTCCACGCCCTGTTTAGTGCGGATGGTTATGGGTAGAGCCGTCAAGATTTGTGTTTCTCCTTTCCATTTTAGCGGAAGTATAAGGAAATCCCCGTCAATTTGAAAACTGTCGGCAGGTATAATGCTGATGTAATTTTCCTCAAAATTCAATTCCCAGACATGGGTTGAGTCAACAATGTCCCTAAGCCCAAAAATTCCGTCAAATTCTGGGATTTGTAAGAGTTCGCGAAAATCTCCTACACGAAATCTTTCTGCTTTAAAGTTATAGTTTCCTATCTGTACCTTCAGTAAACCGTCATAACCATTCATTATAGATTTATTCTCAGGTGCATAATCACTTCGAGTGTAGCCTTGTCTATGCGATCTGATGCTATCATACGGCGCGATTTTTGCCGCAAATGTCGTATCCAAGCCCAGAAAGTAGGCTCCTGTGTCAAATAAAAAGTTTCCCGTAACACCCTGTATTGTCATGGGAACCGACATGAGTTTCCGCTCAGGGGTAAACGTGAACGGAATCTTCTCTTTCTGAACTTCCTGTGCGCAACTACACAGAAACGCGATTGCGAAACAGCATAAAAACAGTTTTCTCATCATATATAATTTTTAGTCTTCTATTTGTTTATCCAAATTCCGATGAAGTGTTAGATTTAGCAGTTTCCCATCGCGTTTGACGACATAATTCCAGATTTCCTCGCCTGAGAGTTTTTCCCAATCTTCCTCACTATATTCAGAATTAAGTTTGCCATTGATGGATATAATCTCGTCGCCCACTTGAAACCCTGCCTTAATTGCAGGATTTTCTTTATAATCACAGATGCGATCTATGATGTCCTTTCCGTTTTTCTGGCTTGACGAAAATTTTCCCCACGGCTTCTTCCCTTGTGTAATTCTCTCAAATGTCTTGATGGGTTTCAGATAGAGTTGATTGTTTTTCAAATCAAAACAGACATTGAAGCGTTTGAGAAAATTAAGCCCAAGAATTCCTTTAAACGCTCCCGTATACGACATATCATACACATACACCCTTGCAGCATCTAATTTCACGCGATTACATACTGTCATTTCTGCATCCCAGAAATGGCGCTCAGGCAACCAATAGGCGGAATCTTTTTGAGTATCTAATTTTTGGGATTCTTCTGTATCATGTATGAAAAGCACATCTGTAATAGAGCCTGTATCAATCAGGAAATCTTTCTCACTCTTGACCTCTACACCTTGTTTGATACGAATGGTTATAGGTAAAGTTGTGAAAGTCTTTCCTTTGTCCCATTTCAATGGAAGCGTCAGAAAATCCCCATCAAGGTGGAAACTGTCGGCAGCAGTAATGTTTATGTAGTTCTTCTCAAAATTCAATTCCCAGACATAAGGTGAGTCGATGAACCCCTCAAGCCCGAACAGACCGTCGAATTCTGGCAATATCAAACCTTTGCAATAATCCCCAACACAAAAATATTTTTGTTCAAAGCAATGATTCCCAATTCCTACTTTCAGCAATCCTTTATAAACATTAATGGAAAACTTTGAAAAACCATCGAAAGCACCTTTATTGTACGTTGAAAATTGGTCCAAAATGCTGTCATACGGCGCGATTCTTTCCGCAAATGTCGTGTCTAACTCTATAATGTGGGCTCCTGTATCAAACAAAAAGTTCCCCGCAACACCCTGTATCGTCACGGGAATCGACATAAGTTTCCGTTCTGGCGTAAAAGTGAACGGAATCTTTTCTTTTTGAACTTCCTGTGCGCAACTACACAGAAACGCGATTGCGAAACAGCATAAAAACAGTTTTCTCATCATATATAATTTTTAGTCTTCTATTTGTTTGTCCAGATTCCGATGAAGTGTCAGATTTAGCAGTTTCCCATTCCGGTAGATATGGCAATTCCACGTTTTCGCAGGCATAAGAATGTCTTCATCTTCAATGAAAGAGTTTGAATGTATGTCGATTCCATTAATGGTGAGAATTTTGTCACCAACTTGAAATCCCGCTTTGATGGCTGGATTATCTTTGTAATCACAAATACGGTCAATGGCGACATCATATTTACCAACCCTTTTCAATGTAAAATCTCCCCAGCCTCTTTTCATAAACTTAATTCGCTCAAATTTCTTCTTGATGGGCTTCAGATAAAGTTGATTATTTTTCAAATTAAAAAAAACATTGAAACGCTTGAAGAAGTTGAGTCCTAATGTCCTTTTATTACTCAGCGGATAATCGTGCACGTACACCCTTGCAGAATCTAATTTTACGCGATTGCACACGCTTATTTCAGCATCCCAAAAATGATATTCGTGCAGCCAGTAAGCAGAATCATTTTTCGTATTCAGTTTTTTAGCTTCTTCCGTATCATTTAAAAACTGTATATCTGCGTAATTTCCTGTATCTATCAGGTATTCTTCTTCGCTTTTGACTTCCACACCCTGATTTGTGCGGATGGTGATGGGAAGAGTTGTGTAAATCCATCCATTTTCGTCTAATCTCAAAGGAAGAGTAAGAAAATCTCCGTCAATTTGAAAACTATCAGCATCTGTAATGCTCAAATAATTTTCCTCATAATTCACCTCCCAAACATATAGTGAGTCAAAGTCTCCAGGCCTAAATACACCATCAAATTCAGGTATTTGCAAGAAGTCGTGAAAGTCTCCAACACGAAATTTTTCCACACCCAAACTACGGCTACCAATCTCCACATTGAGCAGCCCCTCATAAGAATTGCCTAGAGACTTGTATTCAATAGCATAATCACTTCCGAAGTATGCTTTTCTTTGCTGCCTGATACTGTCATACGGTGCAATTTTCGCTGCGAAAGTCGTGTCCAACCCTAAAACATAGGCACCCGTGTCAAACAGCAAATTGCCCTGAACGCCTTGTATGGTTACTGGGACAGACATCAGTTTCCGTTCTGGCGTAAAAGTGAACGGAATCTTTTCCTTCTGAACCTCTTGGGCGCAACTGCATAGAAATGCGATTGCGAAACAGCATAAAAACAGTCTTCTCATCATATCTTATTTTAGTCTTCTATTTGTTTGTTCAAATTCCGATGGAGTGTAAGATTCAAAAATTTTCCATTGCGTAAAATACGACAATTCCACGTCTTCGCAGGCATCAAGGTGGATTCGTGGTTAGTGAAAGCCCAAGGATGAATGTCTATCCCATTGATAGTCAATAGTTGGTCGCCCACTTGGAATCCCGCTTTGATGGCAGGATTATCTTTGTAATCACATATACGGTCGATAACAACATTATACTTTCCCTGTCTTCTTGTTGTAAAATCTCCCCAATCTCTTTTCATAAACTTAATTCGCTCAAATTTCTTCTTGATAGGCTTCAGGTAAAGTTGCCTGTTTTTCATATCGAAATAGACATTGAAGCGTTTGAAGAAGTTCAAACCTAAGACTCTTTTATGACTTAGCGAATCATCATACACATACACCCTCGCAGAATCCAATTTCACACGACCGCACACGTTTATTTCACCCTCCCAAAAATGGCGTTCGTGTAGCCAATAAGCGGAATCATTTTTCGTGTTTAGTTTTTTTGCCTCTTCCGTATCGTTTAAAAACAGTATATCTGTGTAAGTCCCTGTGTCTATTAAGTATTCTTCTTCGCTTTTGACTTCCACGCCTTGTTTTGTGCGGATTGTCACAGGAAGAGTTGTGAAACTAAATCCGTCTTCATCCACTTTTAGTGGAAGCGTCAGGAAATCCTCGTCAATGCAGAAACTGTCGGCAGGGATAATGCTGATGTAATTTTCCTCAAAATTAAATTCCCAAACGTGGGTTGAGTCTATGTCTCTAAGCCCAAAAATCCCGTCAAATTCTGGAATTTGCAAGAAGTCGTGAAAGTCTCCAACGCGAAATTTTTCCACACCAAAACTATGGCTTCCAATCGCCACTTTGAGCAGACCCTCATAAATATTGACAACCGCTCCATACTCAAGTGGCGCATAATCACTTCGGCAGTAGCCTTCTCTATGCGACCTGATGCTGTCATACGGCGCAATTTTCGCTGCGAAAGTCGTGTCCAATCCCAGAACATAGGCCCCCGTATCAAACAGCAAATTGCCCTGAACGCCTTGTATGGTTACGGGAACCGACATTAGTTTTCGTTCTGGGGTAAACGTGAACGGAATCTTATCCTTCTGAACCTCTTGGGCGCAACTGCATAGAAATGCGATTGCGAAACAGCATAAAAACAGTTTTCTCATAACATTCTTATTCTATTATCAATTATAAACCGTAAAAATCCCCTGTTCGCGGTGGCAAAGCCGAACTTCTACGCCGAATTTCTCGTGGATGTGCTCGGCGAGATGCTGCGCCGAATAGACGGAACGATGCTGACCGCCCGTGCAGCCAAACGAGAACATCAGCGAGGTAAAACCGCGCTCCAGATAGCGTTCGACGTGGGTGTCGGCGAGTTTGTAAACGCTTTCGAGGAAGGTCGTGATTTCGCCGTCGTCTTCGAGGAAGCGAATCACGGGTTCGTCGAGTCCAGTGAGTTGTTTGTAGGGTTCGTAACGGCCTGGGTTGTGGGTCGAGCGACAGTCGAAAACGTAGCCGCCACCATTGCCGCTTTCGTCGTCGGGAATGCCTTTTTTGTAGGAAAAACTGAACACGCGGACGACCAAAGGCTTTTTTTCGGGCGCTTTCGTCGGTTTGGGAATGGCTTCGATGGTGGGTTCTGATGATTTTGAGATTGTTTCGCAGGTCGTTTCGCCCTCGTCGCACAGTTGCAAAAGCACTGTTTTCAAATAGGGATAAGCGTCGCAAACCATCGAATTTTTCAATAATTTTCGCAAGTTTTCCTTCGCAGGCGGAATGCTCGCGATGAAATGTTCTTTTCGTTCGAAATAGCCTCGAAAACCGTATGCACCGAGCACTTGCAGCGTGCGGAAAAGCACGAAAAGGCTCAACTGGCGGTCAAATTCTTCACGCGCAGGTACATTTTTATATTGCTTCAGTTCCTCGTAATAGACATCGAGCAAATGGCGACGCAATTCGTCGGAATAGCGGGCCGATGCTTGCCAAAGAAATGAGGCCAAATCGTAGTAAATCGGGCCGCGGCGACCGCCTTGGAAATCGATGAAATAAGGGACAGGAAGGAAAGTGAAAGAGGAGTGAAAGGGAAGTGAAAGGGACGAGGGAAGCATTACATTTCGCGCTTGGAAATCGCGATACATAAAGCCCCAGTCATCGGACTCTTTTCTGGTAGTCAAATCGGCGGCCATCTGGCGGAAATCGGCCTCAAGTTTGAGTTCGTGGAAGTCGATTTCGGTCGCTTTCAGGAAACAATATTTGAAATAATTGAGGTCGAACATCACGTTCTGCTCGTCGAACGACGGCTGCGGATAGCACACGCTCCAGTCCAAGCCCTCGGCACCGATGATTTGCAGGCGAGGCAAAAGGCGAATCGTCATTTCCAAAAGTTGGATTTCGGTCTCGTCGTATTGTCCGCCGGCCTCACGACCCTTTTTCAACGCATCGAAAAGCGATGTCGCACCCAAATCGGTCTGCAAATAGCGCAATTCGTCATCGCTCACAGCAAAAATCTCGGGCACAGGCAGTTTTTTCTCTGAAAAATGCCTCGAAAGGGCGATGAAAGCACGGTTTTCGTCGCGACTCGTCCCCACGCATCCAATCACCTCACGCGGAATCGACAAGGCAGAATCGGCGGGAGCCGTCAGCCGGAAATAAACCCGATTGCTGCCGGCTCCTGCCAGTTGTTCGACGTGGGCGGGCACTACCCCGCTCCACTGCCGATAAAGTTCACGAAGTTGCTCCATCGGCGCTTACGACAGTTTATGGATGACCAGTCCCGAGCGCAGTTTCGGCTCGAACCACGTAGCCTTCGGCGGCATAATTTTTCCGCTGTCGGCAATGTCCATAATCTGCTGCATCGACACGGGATAGAGTGCCAGAGCGGCTTTCATTTCACCCGAATCAACGCGACGCTTCAGTTCGCCGAGTCCGCGCAGTCCACCGACGAAGTCGATGCGCTTCGACGAACGCAGATCGCCGATGTTCAGAATCTTGTCGAGAATCAGACGGCTCGAAATATCGACGTCGAGCACGCCAATCGGGTCGTTGTCGTCGAATGTGCCGGGCTTGGCCGTCAGCGAATACCACACTCCCTCGATATAGAGCGAGAAATTGTGCAGTTTGTTCGGCTTGTAGTTCTCCGAGCACGTGCAGTGGCACGGGAATTCGCAGTTGCACTTGCCACCGTCTTTCGTGCAGTCGCACTTACATTCGATGTCAAAATCCTTCGACAGTGCCTCGAAAAATTCCTTCGTCGTCAGACCATTGAGGTCCTTCACCACGCGGTTGTAGTCGAGCACGGTCAGTTGCGATGCTTGGAACGCCACAGCCATAAAATAGTTGTACTCCTCGTCGCCTTTGTGGTTGGGATTCTGCTTGGCCTTCTCGGCACCGACGAGCGCAGCCGCAGCCGAACGATGGTGACCGTCGGCAATGTAGAGCGCAGGCATCTTGCGGAATTCCTCGGTGATGGTCGCGATGTCTTGTGCGTCGGAAATCACCCAGAATTTGTGGCCGAAACCGTCGATGGGCGCAATGAAATCATAGACAGGCTCGGTGGCGGCATAGCGCATAATCAGCTTGTCGAGCACCTCGTTGTCGGGATAGGCGAAGAACACTGGCTCGATGTTCGCATTGTTCACGCGGACGTGCTTCATACGGTCTTCCTCCTTGTCGCGACGCGTCAGTTCGTGCTTCTTGATGGTGCCGTTCATATAGTCATCGACGTAGGCACCGATGACCAGTCCGTACTGCGTCTTGCCGTTCATCGTCTGGGCATAGATGTAGTAGTTTTCCTGCTCATCCTGCACAAGCCAGCCCTTGTCTTGGAACTCCTGAAACACCTCTGCGGCCTTTTCATAGACGCGCGGGTCGTACTCCGAAGTGCCTTCGGGGAAGTTGATTTCGGGTTTGATGATTCGATAGAGACTCATCTCGTTGTCGCCAGCCTCGGCGCGAGCCTCGTCGCTCTCGAGCACGTCGTAGGGACGGCTCTCCACTCTCTCTACAAATTCTTTCGGCGGACGAATGCCGCGAAATGGTTTGATTGTTGCCATGATATTTTACTATTTGACAATTTTACGATTTACAATTTACTTATTCACTTGGAAACGAGTGTCACCCGTAGCGAAATAGGCGTTGATTTGCTTAGCGGCAGCGATACCTGCGTTGATGTTGGCCTCGGCGGTTTGAGCGCCCATCTTCTTCGGGGTCGAGAAGTAGCGGCCTTCCATCATGACGAACTCGTCGTGGGCATCGGGCATGATGTCGGTGACGAATTTCAGGTCTTCGCGCTCAGCCATCAGCTTCAGCAGTTCAGGCTCGTTGATGACTTCCTTACGGGCTGTGTTCACGAGGATACCGCCTTTGCGCATCTTGCCGACCAAAGCATAGTTGATGCTCTGCTTCGTCTCGGGCGTGGCGGGAATGTGCAGCGAAACCACGTCGCACTGCTCGAAGAGTGCTTCCTGATTGGCAACAGCGTGAACGCCAGCCTGTTCGATGACGTCTGCGGGGCAATAAGCGTCGTAGGCAAAAACGTCCATTCCGAAGCCCTTGGCGATGCGAGCCACGTTGCGACCGACATTTCCGAAGGCCAACAGACCGAGTTTTTTACCGAGCAGTTCCGTACCGGCCTTACCGTTGTAGAAATTGCGCACGGCAAACACGAGCAGACCCATCACGAGCTCTGCCACAGCGTTGGCGTTCTGTCCAGGCGTGTTCTCGGCGACGACATTGTGAGCCGTAGCAGCGGCGAGGTCGATGTTGTCGAAACCAGCACCTGCACGCACGACGACTTTCAACTGCTTGGCGGCGTCGAGCACCTCGGCATCGACCTTGTCCGAGCGGATAATCATCGCGTCGGCATCTTTCACGGCATCGAGCAACTGTGCCTTTTCCGTGTACTTTTCGAGCAGCACGAGTTCGTGGCCTGCTCCTTCAATCTCTTTTCTGATTCCCTCGACAGCGACGGCTGCAAAGGGCTTTTCTGTTGCAACTAATATTTTCATTGTTGAATGTTTTAATATTTAATCGTTGATGGTTTAATTGTTGAGCTCAACAAACAACACTTCAACATTATTTATTTGCTTTTTCAAAATCCTGCATACAAGCGACCAGTGCTTCGACATCCTCGACGGTGCAAGCGTTGTAGAGCGATGCGCGGAAACCACCGACGCTGCGGTGACCCTTGATGCCGACCATACCGCGCTCCTTGGCGAATGCCATGAAAGCGTCCTGCTTGTCCTCGTGGCCCGGAGCCATCACCCAGCAGTGGTTCATAATCGAACGGTCTTCCTTCTCGGCCACCGTACCCACGAACATGCTGTTGCGGTCGATTTCGTCGTAGAGCAGGTTCGACTTCTTCACGTTGATCTTGTTCATCTCTTCCAGACCGCCAATCGTGTCCTTGATCCACAGCAGCGTCTCGTGCATCACAAAAATCGGCAGCACGGGCGGCGTGTTGAACATCGAAATGTTCTTGGCTTCCTCGGCAGCGTGTGTGCGATAATCCACCATCGTCGGCAGCGGATTCATATAGGCGCGCTCGCCAATCTGACCGAGAATGTCCTTGCGAACAATCACGAACGTCACACCTGCGGGACCCACGTTCTTCTGTGCACCGCCGTAAATCAGGCCGTACTTCGTCACATCGACCGGACGGCTCATAATGTCGGACGACATATCAGCGACGAGCATCACGTTGTTCACTTCCTCAGCCGTGAAGTCCTTGCGGATTTCCGTACCGTAGATGGTGTTGTTCGTCGTGATGTGGAAATAGTCGGCATCGGCAGGCACGGTCCAGCCCTTCGGAATGTAGTTATAGACCTTGTCTTCCGACGAAGCCACAATTTCCGTCACACCGAAGTTCTTAGCTTCCTTCGCAGCCTTCTTCGCCCAAACACCTGTCTGCAGATAGGCAGCCTTCGTCTTCATCAGGTTGGCCGGCACCATGTAGAACTGCGTGCTGGCACCACCGCCGAGGAACAGCACCTCGTAGTTGTCGGGGATGTTGAGCAGGTCGCGCCACAGTTGGCGAGTCTCTGCCATGATACGTTCCCAACCCGGTGTGCGGTGCGAGATTTCCATCAGGCCGATGCCTGTGTTGTCAAAGTTACGAATTGCGTTGATGGTCGATTCAACGGCTTGTTTCGGGAGGACACAAGGTCCTGCATTGAAATTGTACATTTTCATAAAAATAAATCGATTTATAAGATTAATAATAAAAATTTAGATTGTGTTGCAAAGGTACGAATAAGTGAGCAAAATGCCAAAGAAAAACGCATTTTTATTTTCATTTTCGAGCGAAAGAACACATCAGTTGCTGCGAATCACACGGTCGATTTCGTCGAATTTGTCACCCATATTGAGGTTGAGATAAATCGTGTAGAGCGGCAAAGCCCAACGGTTGCGCTGGTCGGGTGCCAACTGGCGGAAATGTTCCAAATAGTGGCGGGCCGACTGGTATTTCTTCGTCATCTGCTGCTTTTGTTTGGCCGTCACTTTCGGGCTTTTCCCGATGTTCACCGCCTGCGAGAAATAGGCCATTCCGAGGTTATACCACGCATCGACGAGGGTGCTGTCGGCGGCAATCAGAAGTCCACATTCGTGAATCACGGTGTCATATTGCCGCTGGTTGAGCAGCGCCGTCGTGCGCACGAGGCGGAAGGCGGTGTTGGTCGTGTCGGCGGCGATGGCGAAATTGGCGGTTTTCAGCACTTCGTCCCATTCGGCGTGTGCCGTGTGATACTCGACCAATCGCGGAAAGAAATAGGAAAACAGCGGATATTTTTCAAAGCCCTCGTTGAGCGTCGCGATGTATTTTGCCGTGTCGTTTTGCAGTTTGTAGGTGTCTGCGAGATATTGCAGTGTCATCGGATAGTGTGCCGTGTCTTTCAGTGCCAAATCGGTGTGGCGGAGCGTGGCCTCGGGCTGTTGCATCTTATAGCCGCAATAGGTCGCCCAATACGATGCTTCGGGCATTCGCTCATCGGTCTGGCGGTAGTCGTAGGACTCGAAAAGTGGCTGTCGGGCGCAGTCGATATAGCTATCGAAAAAGCCGTATGCCTCGGCGAATTTCTGCTTTCCAATGAAATAAACACCGCCGTTGAAGAGGTTGGCGCGGTATTTGTCGAGAAATTCGCTGTGTTTTTTGCGGTATTGCGCCTTGATTTCGCCCTGTGGATTAGGTGAAGCATCGATGGAATCGAAGGTCTCCAAGATGGTGAACATCCGTTTCGTAAGGTTGAAAAAGGCGGCCGTGTCGTATTTTTGCTTCAGATAGAGCTTCATATTTCCCTGTTCGTATTGCTTTCTAACGGCATCGAACATCATCAGCCAAAGCCGCTCGTTTCGACGGTTGGCAGAGTCGGCGAGGTGCTTCTGCATCAGCTGTTCGGCCTTGTCAAGGTTGTTGCCGGCCTTCAAATAAGTTTTCGCCTGTGCGATGTCTTTCTTCAAAGTCGAATGTTTCTTTTGAGCCGTTGCCGGGGTCAAAAGGACGAGTGAAAACAATAATAAAACGAAAAATCTGCTCATATCCTTCAAATAATTTTCACGATGATTAGATTAAAGTTTTAAATAAAAATCGGTAGGGACGGAAATTTCTCCGCCCCTACACGATTGTTAAGTTGATTTTATTTCAGCATTTCTTCCAACTCCTTCGTGCGCGGGTCGTTGGCACTGTAGTTGATGTAGTAGCACTGGTAGAGCGGATAAGCCCAGTTGGCTTTCTGACGGTCGGGGTCGATCGACTTGGCCTTCTCGAGATAGACCATCGACTCCTTGTAGAGAGCCTTCTGTGCAGGGATGTCGCCCTCGATTTCAGCAGCGCGGTTGTTCATGCAGAAACCGAGATAGGTAAGCACGATGGCGTTCGTGTCGTCGATGTCGATAGCTTTCTTGAACGACTCGATGGCGGCAGTGTAGTTCTGCTCGTTCATCTCGGTCTGTCCCTTCAGCGCCCAAGCCGTGTAGTTATTGGGGTTGCGGGCGATTTTGTCGTTGATGAGTTCTATCACTTCGCTCTTTTTGTTCATGCTCGAATAGAGGTTGCAAAGTGTTCCGAAAGCGGCTTCGTTGTCGGGGTTCTCAGCATAGAAAGCCTTGAGTTCGTCGATGAATTTCAGGCTGTCGGCCTGCGTCTTCAGGTTCGACTGGCTGATGGCGAACTTCTGAGCCTGTGCCTCCTTGGCCTGCTCGGGGTCTTTCATCGCCATGTCGAGATACTTCAGAGCGCGGTCGGTCTGCTTGGCTTGATTGGCATAGAGACCCGTGAAATAGGCCACCTGACCGAAGAAACCAGCCTCGTTCGACTTGTCGATGCTGCTGAGGAACTCGCTGTCCTCGGTGTCGAGGAAGGCACCCCAATACTTCAGCACACCCTCTTCGTTACCAAGTTGTGCCTCGCGCTGACCAGCATTCACGAGTTGGATGCGGGCATTGGCGACACGCGGAAGGTTGGCCTCGCGGAACTTGGGCTTCACCTTGCCCTTGGCGTCGGGCATGTAGTCGTACTTGTCACACTCGATGGCGTTCATCAGCGCGTTGTAGGCGGCTTCGTAGTAGCCCACGGTGTCGTAAGGCGTCACTTCGTTGGTCTTACCCGTCTGCACGAGTGCCACGTTGGCAATTTCAACGGCTGCTTCCTTGTCAAACTTCTCCATGGCGAGCTGCACGAGGTGGTTGTAGGCTTTCGCGCGCTCGGCATCGCTGGCGAGTTGGCTGACCGACGACTGCAGCATGGCTGCTGCCTCGGCGTAGTTTTTCGATTTCAGGATGCTCTTCAGAGCGTCGCTGTCGGCTGCAAATGCGGTCGATGTGGCAAACATCATCAGAGCCGCAAACATGATTTTTTTCATAAGATTCATTTCTAATTAAAAGGTTTATACTGTTGTTTCTTCTCTCGATTCGATGGCATTACCGCCGATTTCGTCCTGCGGAACCGTCGTTTCTGCATCATTTGACGTAGCGTCGCCCGATTCGTTTAGTCGGCTGTATAATTCTGCGCTCATCACCTTGCAGACGCTGGCGATGGTGTCGTTCTTCTTTTCGAGGTTGATGAGGCGGACGCCCTGCGTGGCACGACCCATCACACGACAGCCTGCAACGGCCAGACGAAGCGCAATGCCGCTCTTGTTGATAATCATCAAATCGTTGTCGTCGGTGACGTTCTTGATGGCTACCAGACGACCCGTCTTGTCGGTGATGTTCAGCGTTTTCACGCCCTTGCCACCGCGATTCGTCTTGCGATAGTCCTCGACCTGCGAGCGCTTGCCGTAGCCGTGTTCGCTGACGACCATAGCCGTCTCGTTCTCAGCGTCGTTCACGACAATCATACCCACAACGGCATCGTCGCCCTCGTCGAGTCGCATTCCGCGCACACCCGTCGCCACACGACCCATCGTGCGCACGGCACTTTCGTGGAATCGCACGGCACGACCGTTGCGGTTGGCGATAATCAGTTCGTTCTTGCCGTTCGTCAGGCGCACATCCACCACTTCGTCGCCTTCGACGATGTTGATGGCATTCACACCGTTGGTTCTCGGACGCGAATAGGCCTCAAGAAGCGTCTTTTTCACCGTTCCGTTCTTCGTGCAGAACACGACGTAGTGCGAATTGATGAACTCCTCGTCTTCGAGTCCACGACCGCGCAAGCGCAGGATGTTGTTCACCGAATCGTCGGGCTCGATGTTGAGCATATTCTGGATGGCGCGACCCTTCGCGGTGCGGTCGCCTTCGGGAATTTCGTAGCACTTCAGCCAGTAGCAACGACCTTTCTTCGTGAAGAAAAGCAGCGTCTGGTGCATCGTGGCGGGATAGATGTACTCCGTGAAGTCCTTGTCGCGGCTCGTGGCACCCTTCGACCCTACTCCACCACGCGACTGCTCGCGGAAATCGGCCAGCGGCGTGCGCTTGATGTATCCGAGGTGGCTCATCGTGATGACCACAGGGTCGTTCGGATAGAAGTCCTCGGCATTGAATTCGTGCTCGTCGGGGATGATTTCCGTGCGACGCTCGTCGCCGTATTTCTCCTTCACCTCGTTCAGTTCCTGCTTCATCACTTCCTTGCAACGCTCGGGGTTGTCGAGAATTTCCTGCAAATCCTTGATGAGTTGCATCAGTTCGTCGTATTCCTGGTGAAGTTGATCGACGCGCAGACCCGTGAGTTGTGCCAGACGCATATCGACGATGGCTTTCGACTGCAATTCGTCGAGGTCGAAGCGCTTTTCGAGGTTGCGCTGGGCATCGGTCGGGGTCTTGCTATTTCTAATAATGTGTACGACCTCGTCGATGTTGTTCACAGCGATGATCAAACCTTCGAGGATGTGGGCACGTTCCTGTGCTTTTTTCAAATCGAACTTCGTGCGGCGAATCGTCACGTCGTGGCGATGCTCAACGAAATATTTCACACATTCCTTCAACGAAAGCAGACGCGGACGACCTTTTACCAATGCGATGTTATTCACTGAGAATGAACTCTGTAGAGCCGTCATCTTAAAGAGTTTGTTCAAGATGACATTCGCGTTGGCGTCACGCTTCACATCGACCACAATGCGCATTCCCTGACGACCCGATTCGTCGTTAGCATTGGAAATTCCTTCAATTTTTCCTTCCTTCACCAAGTCGGCGATATACTCAATCAATTGGGCTTTGTTCACGCCGTAGGGAATCTCCGTGATGACGATTTTGTCGTGCGAGTCGTCGCTCTCGATTTCGGCCTTCGCCCGCATGATGATGCGACCGCGACCTGTCTCGTAAGCGTCTTTCACGCCCTGAAGACCATAGATGTAGGCTCCCGTGGGGAAGTCGGGCGCAGGAATATACTGCATCAATCCGTCGGTGTCGATGTCGGGGTTGTCGATGTAGGCACAGCAACCGTCGATGACCTCGCCCAGATTGTGCGTCGGCATATTCGTCGCCATACCCACCGCAATACCGTTACCGCCGTTCACCAGCAGGTTCGGCACCTTCGTCGGCATCACGCTCGGCTCCGTCAGCGAGTCGTCGAAGTTGTTCACCATGTCCACGGTGTCTTTCTCCAAGTCGTCCATAATGTGCTCACCCATTTTCGAGAGGCGGCACTCCGTGTAACGCATCGCCGCCGCCGAGTCGCCATCGACCGAACCGAAGTTGCCCTGTCCATCGACCAGCGTGTAGCGCATATTCCAATCCTGCGCCATACGAACCAGTGCGCCATAGACGCTGCTGTCGCCGTGCGGATGGTACTTACCCAGCACCTCACCCACCACGCGGGCGCATTTCTTGTAAGGTTTGTCACTCGTGTTTCCGATGCCCGCCATACCGTAGAGAATACGGCGATGCACTGGCTTGAAGCCGTCGCGCACGTCAGGCAGCGCACGGGCTACAATCACCGACATCGAATAGTCGATGTACGAGGATTTCATTTCCTCCTCGATGTTGATTTTGATAATTCTGTCGTTGTCAACGGTTTGCATACCGTCAAAATTCTGATTTTCGTCCATTATTATAATTGTTAATTTTTAGTTGTTCATGATGATGAAAAATCGCCCAGAATGTCCTTTATTTTCGTTCTAAGCCATTTTCTCCATTTTTTAGCGCACAAAATTACAAAAAAAATCCCATTCCCGAAAACTTTTAAACGCAAAAAAACGCTTTTTTACGCTTATTTCAGATTTCCCATCAAATAAGTTGAATTTTCACGGTGATTTTGACGAAATCCTTTCCTCAGCCGCCATGTCGAAATCGTCGTTTTCCAATGTCGGATAAAGTTTACGCGTCGAGCGGTCTTGCAGATAAATCCTGTTCAGCGTGAATGCCAACGAGTCGAGCGTCTGTTCGCGTCGTTTCGGGGCCAATTCGCACTCCCAAACGGTGATGCAGTGCCATCCCATCCGCGCCAGTTGCTGCTGCGTCAGTAGGTCGCGCTCCTGATTCCGACGGATTTTCGCCACCCAAAATGCCCGATTCGTCTTCGGAATCTTGCAGCACGCCGAATTTTCAATTGTAAATGGTAAATCGTCAAATGGTAAATGAACGTGGTGTCCGTGCCAAAAACACCCGTTCACAAAAATGCACGTCCTGTATTTCCGCAACACTAAGTCAGGATGCCCCGGCAGCCGCTTGTGGTTCAGTCGATAGCGGAATCCCCTACTCCACAGCCCTCGCCGCACAATCCACTCCGGCTTCGTGTCCTTCGACCGAATCGCTGCCATCGTCGCGTGACGCTGTTCCGTAGAGAGTTTATCCATTGGCTATTCTATTTCTTGAATATATTTATCGAAGTCCGATAAAAACGTTCTATCTTGCATTTTACGAAATTTTTCATATTCTCTTAAAGCCTTATTCTCAGCTTCTTCGCGTGAAATGCTTCCTGCATCTTTGAGCACTTCGCGATTGGTCAAATTCAAATATTGCTCTAAAATGGTTTTCCATTCCTCCATCTTTGTCATCAGACGCCTCTTAGCACGATCTTCTGCCATGTCGAGAAATGCTGTCGATAGCAGATTCAACGATGTAACTTCCTGTTCTGACAAATAATTCTTTGCAATGGTCACATCACTTTTAACAACCCTGCCGCCTGGCGCATTCTTCCAAGTCATCAAACCCATATATGGCAGTTCAGCATTCGCACGATTATAGACGATTTCTGCAGCAGTCTGATGGGTGACGGCATAATGCATCATATTTTGTACCGTCTTATAAAACTGCTTTGTGATTTCCGCCTGTGGGTTGTAGTCAATGCTACATTCGGCATAAATGTCGGTAATCTTCTGATAGTAGCGACGCTCCGATGTGCGAATTTCCCTGATTCGCTCTAACATCTCCTCGAAATAGTCTTCGCCGAAAACACTCTTTCCCTTCAAACGCTCATCGTCCATCACAAACCCCTTGACGATATACTCTTTTAGCACCTCTGTTGCCCAACGGCGAAATTGAGTAGCTTCATAACTATTCACACGATAACCGACGGCAATCACAGCATCCAAATTATACATCAAAACAGCTCCTTCCGTCCATTTTTCCGATGGAATTTGAATTTTTCTAATTGCCTCGGACAAATGGACTTCTCCACTTTCGTCGATCTGCTGCAAATGATAATTGATTGTTGGAACGCTCACGTCAAACAACTCTGCCATTCGTTTTTGGGAAAGCCAAAAAGTATCATTGTTATAAATTACTGTAACGTTGACTTTACCCGTCGTGGAACGGTATATCAAAACATTACCTTCCACACTCGTGGCAAGATCCGTAGAATTCATGTTATCTATAAAATACGACTTGGCCGCTTTCACCAATGGCTTTCTGTAGTCGGCATTCGACACGATGGCAAGACATGCTGTACGAGAAAGCATGAACGACTTTACCATCCGAGCAGTCCCCAATCCAAGTTGGGTCATCTCCTCTATTTCTACGACATGTTCATTAAGTTCAACTCCTTTTTCCTTTTGCAGAAAGGGTGTAACCTTGTCCAAAAGCCGCTCGAAATTCCAGTATTTTTGGTAACCGAGCAACTTGGCCAACTTTCGTGAGTTCCACCATTCTCGACCTTCACTATCTATTTCTTTGATAGAATCGAATGGCGACAGCATCTCTTTTGGTGAGAACAATTCTCTATCTTTTTGCATACATCTTCAACTTATTATGATGTTGCAAAGTTAATCATTTTCCTTCAATTATCAAAAGAAATCGACGACTTTATCGACGATTTCTTGATATATTCAGCCTTTAAATACGGTGTTTCTATGATATTCCAAATAACCTGCCCTGAAAGTATTTATTGGAAGAAACTGGAATAACTGATTTTCTTTTATGCCAATACGTTCTTTAACTTGACGTGATAGCCAATTTGATATACTGACACGTTTATCATCACTGAATGTTATATATCCTCTATCAAATAGTTTGTCAAATAGAGGGGAAAGGATAAAGCCATTGTTCGGGTCGATGCGCTCCTTTGAGTCTGACACCGCCCAAGGTTTAATATGACTGGCGATTAGAAGTGATTCTTCGTTAATCATTGTTATGGGACAGAAAGGACATTCTTCTAATAGTTTACGGCGGTATTCATCTTGTCCTTCACGACCATATTTGACTGCGGTTTTTGTTACAACGGGTTCTTCGCTAACACAATTTTCTGGCTTTTCATCCGCTTGTTTAATTGCAGCACCGTAATTCTCGATGTATGCTTTCCGCTTTTCTATCTCTTCAAAATCTGCAAATAATTTCAGGTAGAACATAGGATGCCCATTATAATCAAGGCGCATAGCAGAAATATAGGAAACAAGTGGCAAAGAAATTTCCCTTATTAACCTATAAACTTTGTCTGATGAATTTACATAACCTCGTGGACCTGCAATTTGCGATTGCTCCCTAATGGTGAAATCAACGATACCTGACGGTAACGCATTGATTTTTTCCATTCGCTCTGACCACAACGAGCGCATTTCATCCTTTCCTCTATAATCTTGCGACGGAGTGAAATATTCGGACTTGATAGCGTTCATATAGGCTTGCAAGTCCTGACGCAAAACAAAACAGGTTGCAGTAAAGCCTATCTCACCGAAAAAACTCTCCATCTTGTCACGCGAACCTACATATAATTTTGCTTCACCATTGCCACCGCCTAATTTATTTTTAGGCATAACCCAACTGTCTGCAACGGTGATGGGCGTTTCAAACGTATTGACAAACGTAAATTTCTCTCCTTCGATATTCATAATATAACACCGTATTTTGTTATATCCATTTGTTTTAATATTGCAATCAACACATCAACAACAATGCTATTACCTGCTTGCTGATACATAGAAGTATCTGACACCACGATTTTAAAAGAATCTTTGAAGCCCATTAAACGAAGGCATTCTCTCGGTGTCAGTTTTCGGATGCGTCCTTTGTGAGTTACATAATTGTCCACTCCTGCACGATGCATTTTGTGCATAGATTGTAAAAGCGGACGTGCCACATCGAGGTCGGTTTTTGTTGAAGTTTTAAAATTTTTAGTGCCACCTGCCAATACATAGCGAGCAACTTTATCAGAAAGATAATATTTTTCCTCAACATCTCTCACATCGAATATAAACTCATCGAAATTTTCGTTCGTTGGCGTTAGTTCTGAATCAGGATGATAGACGAAATCGCCGTGCCAATTAAACTGCTGGTTGCGTTTTTGACACAATTGTATATCTCCATTTATTTGCGTATAACTTTTGTTCCTATTTTTATGGCTGGTAACAAATTTCACGCCCTTTTCTTTCAGAAAATATTTACTATCAATATAATCCTCCAAAAAATCATACATTTTATACTCCAATTCAATCGGCGCAGGATATAAAAATTTTGTTTTTCGTCTAAACCCCAAGCAATAAACACGTTCACGATGTTGAGGAATACCATAGTCACAACTATTAAGTACACGAAACTTTACATCATAGCCCAATTCCTCAAAAATATCGTGCATCACGTGCCAAGTGCGCCCTTTGTCATGGTTTAACAATCCACGAACATTCTCAAACAGGAAAACTTTTGGTCGTGTTTCTTTGACAACTCTTGCAAATTCATAGAATAGCGTTCCACGCGCATCTTCAAAACCCAATCGGTGTCCAACCATCGAAAAGGCTTGACAGGGGGCACCGCCGATGACAAAATCAACTTGCCCACGATATTTACGAGCATCAAAATCCCTAATGTCTGAGAACCAATCTTTTTCGCTTATTTCATAATTTGCAAAATAACTTTTTTTACAATTGGCATCAATATCGCCCGCAAACATTATTTTATGTTTGAGCCCTAATCTTTGAAAAGCATGTTCAATGGCTCCGATTCCACTAAAAACTGTGCCAATTCTCACAGTTCTATCTGCGTGAGCAAATTGTAAGTTTTTCCACGAAACATCATTCCCAAGCGGAGTTTGGGGAATATCTTTATATTCAAGATTCTCGGCTCGTTTCTTAACAAGACTTTTCACCTCTATAATCTTGTCGGAAACCTCATTTATATCTTTCTTTACCGTTGCCATTTCGTTTCATGGAATAACAAAAGCCCCTGCAACAAAAACGCAGGGGCTGTCATGCTTGCGACATAAGCGACTGGAAACGCTACAGAAATAGCATAACAAGTCCCCACGCATTTTTCGTGCGACATCATCATGCTTTCTGCTTCTGTGTTATTTGATTTCCAGTTCTATGTCGCCAGAAGCGAAATGAATTTTATTTATTAGTTCTTTTTACTGCTTTGTTAATTCTTATATTATTCCGTTAAGCACCTAAAACGGAAAGTTTATACTACGTTTACCACATATAAAAGCGCAGGTGCCCACATCTGCTTGTTCGCTATCTGAGGCCAACCACAGCCTATCGCAGTAACAAGACAGAGGAACACCCACTTTGGAGAGTATATTATACCCGTAAGTGTGCATGAGGGAATTCACCCTCGCTGCACACTACGGACGTGTATATACCACACCTCCGTGGCAATTACCCTGCATTGTTCTCGACTGCGATTCGGAAAGTGGTTGTTTCAGAATAGCCAAAAACAAAGCGTTAGTAACGCCTTTTTATTATGTAGTGCCTCGCCCTGTTACTCCGCGTATCACGATGATTTTCGCGAACATTTAGGGCAATTGGCGACTGCAAAGTTACAAATATTTTTCGGAAAACGATTGTTTTATGTCAATTTTTTGTTTTTCTGCTCATTTAATAGACCTTAAAACGAAAAATATTACAGAAAAAGGCAATTTAAAACACACAAAAGCCATCAATGACTTCGAACAGATCTATGTATGTAAATATATTCTTTGCCATTATTACAATTTTGTTGCCTCTTCTGGAATTCTTGGAAGGGCTTGGCGCTGCATATATAAAGCATACTTTTGGACCAATTTAGTAATAAATGGTGGTAAAAGCCTTCCTATTCTCTTTTCTCTCATTTCAGAAAACTTTTTCACCGAGAATGCACCAAGTTCAAATTGTATGGCCTTATGAAAAATAGGGAAAATAGTCACTTTTGTTTCTGAATCAGAAAAGTTGCCGAATTTAGAGCTATAATTGCATTTGCTTATATCTTTTTCTGTTCCTTTTATCAAATATAATTCTACATCTCCTAATATAGTCCCATTTCTTGGAATACAATCACATTGGGGGCGAACATTAATAAAATACTCACTTTGCTCATTTAAATAGACATCCCCAGTGAAAATCATTTCTGACAGTAATTTGTCTGCAGGCAAAAATCTTTGTCCCTGCATGATATCCCTAATCTCGCTTGCCTCATATATTGTTGGATTGTCTCGATTAATAGGTAAGTCCATCATATTCATTAATGGCATTCGAGAACGTAAATTCTCAAACAACAATTCATCCAATTCGAAAGCTGCATCAAGATCATCTTTTTTCGACGTCTCTAAAAACACGTTAACCCAATTTGGATTGATTTTGTAAAGGTTTTGAAATAAACTATTAGAAGCTAGCCGCTTTTTAAGTTCCCATTCCTTTATTATATACACAGACAAAGTGCTCTTAACCCAATCATTAATAGCATCAAACAATTTTTTTGCTGTATCCACCTCTGATTTATGTTTCACAAAAAGCAGACTGTTCTTTGCATCGCTATACACTTTAATTCCTTCTAATTGAGAAATAATATCAGCAGGCTCCTCATCTGTAAAAATAAAAATAGGAACAAAACATACTTTATGTAACTCTGTAATAAATGCATGATTATCCCTCAATAAAGTTTCATCTGAAGCACTCTCATTCCATTTCCAATCCAATAAAACAAAACTAACAGAATGAAAGTTGTGTATTATTTCCATCGAAGGCAAATCTTCAAATGCAAGAAAAGGAATGTGCTTTTCTTCAAAAGAAGACATCACTTTCTTAATAGAGCTTTCGGTATCCTTGATTTCGTCATCAATAATTACACCAATGCCAGAAAACAACTCAATAATATTAGTCATTGTCGTCAGATTTTACAAAGTTTATAACAAAATTTGCGCCACTTAGAACTTTCTCGGAGGATAACTCTGCCAAAGAAATAGAATAGCCCATTCTTTGAAGTAATTGCCTAGCAATATAAAGGCCTAATCCTCTTCCATCTTCTTTTCCAGAATAGAAAGCTTCAAAAATGAAAGGTTTATCGTCTTCACGAATACCTGGACCATTGTCTGAGAATATCAACTGTTTATGAACTCCATCAAGTGTAATCACAATTTTTCTATCTACAACATCTGGGCTTGTCAACCAATACACAGAATTGTCAAACAGGTTAATTAATAGTTGAAGGACAACAGCATCCGTACAAGAAACAATAATTGGTGAACCTATTTTATTCACACTATAATCAATATGTTCTCGTAATAATGTACGTTTATATATTTTTTCCACTTTCTCCAATAAGTCATTTATTCTTATTGGTCTTCGTCTTTGTTTTGAAGACTTAAACAGAAGCTGAATATCACGCATTCTGTCTTTAACAAAGGAGAACATTCCTCGTATCGAATGCAATTCATTCTCTATTTGCTCATCGGTCAAAACACCACCTTCTATGTCCTTTATCAGATTGTCAATAGCCTCAACACCTTTGTTCAACATCATTGACATGTCATGAGAGGCCGTTTCTACAGATAGTCCTACTGCAGCTAAATCTTCTGTTTTATTTAGTCCTTCTGAATAATATTTCTGTTCAACCTTATATGACTTTACTAAATCATTATAGATAGCCATTGCTTGTGTGTTTCCAGAAATATAATTTTTCAACTCGCCAAACTTTGATGCAACAACTCGCAGTTCTTTCAACTTTTGCTCTTTTTGTTGGTTTATCCTCTCTTGATATTGCCTGTATGGATGTTGACGCACAAACAACAGGAAACAATGTAAAAGTATCTTAAAGTCTCTTGTAGAATTGCCTTTTTCAATTAGCCCTTCTCTGTTTGTCTTGTCTTTCAATAGTGGATTCCCTTGTTTTGTAATATCAACAAAGCCTATCACTTGGTCATTACTTAAATAGTCACCAGCTCGTCCAACACCACGTCTTTTGTCAATTTCCAACCAGTCATCATCGGCATCTCCATATGGGGCAACCCTGATATGGTCACGATATAAATATATGCGGTGTTCCCTAATTATCTTTTTGTCTTTCTTATCTAAATAATATGGGGATCCATTATCCGCAGCAAAATCAAATACAAAGAAATTGAATTTGAAATCTCCGCATGTGCTTTTACGTAAAACAGTTTTACCAAATAAATCTTCCCCTATTACAAATTGTTTACGGAATAATGTCAATCCAGATAATTGCGAATCACTTAATGGCATTTTATATGAGATTCCGTTCAACTTATAAGAAAAACAGCTGTCTTTTTCACTATATAATCCATCTGTAATTTTTAGAACGGATGAATTTTGCATTAACAAAGATATTGTATCTATTGTCTCTTTAGAATAGGTAAGTCTTTCATCATTACAAACAAAACCAATTTCTATCTTTTGTTCATTGTTCTTATTTGTTATTTGTTCAAAAATTGATTCCAACTTCTGAGATTCATTATTAACATCCTTAATCATGTCAAGAGACCATTCTCCTTTCAAATCTTGGATTTCGATACGAGTTCCATGCTCATTATCATCTTTAAAAACATGGCTATTGACAATCACTTCCCGAGAAACGATTGTTTCTGGGAGTTTTTCTGTTACAGGAATTTCTAAATTATCAATATATAACTCTTCTTCTTTACCATCTTGGGTGAGAAAATCATCATCATATTTTGAAAAGTTATAATCAATAACAAATTCCGTTGATTGCTTCTCGGGACGTGTAATTATCTTAATATTTCTACCTAATTTCAATACGGCAAAACGTCCAATTCCTTTTTCTCCTTGTATGATTCGATGTTTTTTGGGAGTAGTTTTGGACTCTTCACCTTCCTTGGTTCGTTTGTTTGGGGTGGCAGGATTCATCCAACTCTTTTTTATAATATCCAAATCCATGCCACATCCATTGTCCTCTATGATAATTTTCGAATTCTTATTTTTTTTAATTTCTTCTTTCTCTTTATTATAATCAAAATTCACAAAACTTATTTTTACCCAATCTGCATCAGCATCATAGGCGTTCTTTATTAATTCTGCCAAAGCTATTTGCTCGTTTTTTATTAATTGCTCACCCAACATCGTAAGCAAACGAGCATATGGACGTATTTTAAGTTTTGTTTTCATAACGGATTATTTTTTTCTCATTATTATTATGTATTCATTGGGATAAACCTTTTTACAATTCGGATTCTCTTGCTTCGTAAATCTCCCAGTATTTTTGTCTCTAAAAGTAGGCATCAATTTATTAGGAATACTCCGCTTAATCACATTTACTTTATGTAATCCTGCATTTCGTAAAAACTCAAAGAACACTTCTGCAGACTTTATCTGCACATCCTTTATTTTAGTATTGCCGATGACAATACAAGCATAGCCTTTAGGAGCAAGAACTCTCGACATCTCTTTGGCCACTTCTTGCATATCATTAAAGTATTTTGCGACATCACGAGCAATATGCATACTCTTCTTTGACAAAGCATTAACTATGTTTTGAGCCTGCTTACTTTCAGAAACAATCAGTGACATATTGCCAGAATAGGAAGAACCTATGAACTTCTTACGGAACTCGTGAATATCAGATACATACTCCATCCAATAGGCTGTTAACTGATGGATGTCGGCATATTCATAGGATGTTACATAAGGTGGTGAAGTAATAATTGCGTTAATGCTTTCCTGCTGAATAGATGTATGCCGAGCATCCTTTAAATGGATATCACAAGATGTATTCAAATATCCATTTTTCTCCAATTCTTTGTAAAAATTTTCGTTCCATCCTATCATTTTTTTACAATGACGAATGAATTCGGTAAATGGATCTGCAGGTTCTTTCTCCATATCTCTTTGTGGCTTTGTTCCTGATTGCAGCCACCATGAGCAATTTTTTAGAATATGTGAGATAGAAACATAAAAAAAATCTTTTATATCATCATTCACATCTAAATGGAAAACCTTATCATATAAAAAAGCTATTTTTGCTTTTTGTGATGGTGTAAACCAATAGTCAATTCTTTCATGTTTCTTTATGTCTGCATAATTGCCCTCATTGTATTCTTCTAACAATTTCACCAGCACATCGTATGCCTGTTGAAGAGTATCGGGAGATAACGCCGTTGTCTTCACTTTCGTTATAAGTTGGGCAACAGGATTAATATCCGTTCCCACAGAAGATATTCCATGAATTTTTGCTTCAACTAAGGTTGTTCCACAGCCGGCAAATAAATCCGCAATCAAATGGCTATTTTTTGCATAATCTTCTATGAGCTTTCTAACAACATCAGGCAGGAACTTGGCAGGATAGCGATGGTAGCCATGCGTCCATTGCTCTGTAGAACGAACATTTTTAAACGCCCATTCATGATTCTCTGGTATGTTGTCAAAACTTATATAGCGCATTATAATAAATAGTTATTCAAAAAACGTTTCAACGGCTCCAAATACTCCGCGTCCAGATTCCAGTGCATCGTATTGTCGTATTTTCTGTTTCGCTCCTTAATCAACTCTTTTTCATCTTTTGTTGATCCTAATAGTGCTTCGAGATAACCATAAATCTTGGTTTTCTTGGCTGGTGTGGTCAAAGGCGGCGGCGTTCTGTCGGGAATATCCAGTTCTACAAGTGCTTTTTCGTAATCTTCCCAGCAATCAAAGATAGGCTGGTTGTTCGGATTGATGATGTTCTCCAACAGGTCTTCCAATGCGCCTGCGTCCTTGTCGTTGGGCAGCAAAAACAGTTCAAACTCCAAACCATTTTGTTGCTTCCAATTGAGTATATCTGCACGACGAACAACAATATCTTTGTCGGCATCAATGATTACTATATTAATTACATTGTTGGCGGTATTGGTTCTCATCCTTTGCTGCCATGTTTTTCCTTTCAAGTTAGTCCAGCCATCCAAACTCATAATGCTGTTCTCACCAACCACAACATTCCAAAGATGATGAATGTATTGCTTAATAAACGCAACATCAGCAATGCCTTCTACATATATTGTGAATAAGTTCTTCATAACACTATACTCCTAAGTTCCACATTGTTCTGACAAGCTTCAGCCAGACCTTCGTATGTGTATTCATACGCTTGATGTCCTTTCAGTTTTGTTTTCTCTATCGTATAGAGCCGAAGCGCATCCTGATACTCTGAATTTTCTTCAAGCATCTCGTTCAATCGATACAACGTTTCCTTACTATGGGTGGTCACAAACACCTGTTTGTTAGTTGTTGTCGCCAATGCAAAGATGGCTTCCCACAGTTTTTTATAGGCCGAGTAATGCAGGCCGTTGTCTATTTCGTCAATCAAAATGATATTGTTCATCGGGTTGGCTGATGCCGCCACAATATTCAGATAGCGACGCATACCATCACCTGTCATCCGAAGAGGCAATTTCTCCTGCATATTCTCAAAATCGACATAAATATCATCTTGAAGAATATCAATGTCTTTAATTTGATGGTCAAAATGGGCCAGACGCTCCAGTATGACATCTTTCTTTTTGCGCTTGAACAACTCTGAAAGTGCTGTTGCGAGATTGATACCCCACAAGTCGGCTGTCAAAAAGGCTGTTTCGTATTTCTCCAGATAGCCTTCTGCAGTTTTCTTGCTCGACAACACGCCATCCGGCTTGACGGTCATAGAACTCTGATAATTGCTAGTGATGCCTTTCACGCAGGTTTCAAAGTTCATTTCCAGCGTATTGAAAAAAGTTTTTGTTTCCGAGACAGGTTGCATCCCGTTCATTCCGTTTGTTTGGGACAACTGATTTTGCTCATCAAACACATAGGTCATATTGAGTCGAAGCATACGTTCATCTCCATTCTGCTGTTCTGCAAAAATTTCTGGAGATATTTTTGCATCCATTTTATGGAATAAATAAAAACTATCCTTGAAATTGGTATAGTAATTCCTTGTTCTGATTCGATTCAGGTTTTGCGGCATATCAGGATTCGCCATACCAGTTAGCAGAAATATGGCTTCCAAAACCGTACTCTTGCCCGAATTGTTTTGGCCGAGAAATACATTAACCCGACTTAAATCTTTGATTTCAAGGCTCTCTATTCCCCTGAAATTCTTGATTTCTATGTTCTTAAACCCATCCATAATCGTTCAAATATATCTACTTCACCCTGCAAAGATACAAAATTTTTCGGAAAACGACGATTTTAGATCAATTTTTTATCGAGGAAAAATAAAAATTGTGTTAATTCTTTGGCGATGCGGAGAGTTTTAATTATCTTTGCGTCCGATTTTAATAACGTAATACATTAACAAAAAAATTGAAAAAATTATGGCAAAAAAATTTCTTTGTGCCGTTTGCGGCTACATCCACGAGGGCAACGAACCGCCCGAACAGTGCCCGATTTGCAAGGCTCCGGCCAGCAAGTTTTCTGAACTGAAAGAAGAGGCTGAATACGCCACCGTCCACAAGATTGGCGACGGCAAGCCCGAGGGCGTGAGCGAGGAAATGATTGAGGACCTGCGCTGCCACTTCAACGGCGAATGTAGCGAGGTGGGTATGTATCTGGCGATGAGCCGTCAGGCCGACCGCGAGGGCTATCCCGAAATCGCTGAGGCCTTCAAGCGCTACGCCATCGAAGAGGCTGAGCACGCATCGAAGTTTGCTGAGTTGCTCGGCGAGTGTGTCTGGGACACGAAGACGAACCTTGAGAAGCGTGCTGCTGCCGAGGCTGGTGCTTGCGAAGACAAGTTCCGCATCGCGAAGAACGCGAAGGCTGCCGGCTTCGACGCCATCCACGACACTGTTCACGAAATGGCTAAGGACGAGGCTCGCCACGGTGCTGGCTTCGCCGGACTGCTGAAGCGTTATTTCGGCAAGTAATTCTTTCTATCGAAAAAGATGCTCTCAACCCCGTTTTGAATGTGGACGAGAGCATTTTTTTCTTCATCGGAAATTTCATTTTTTACAACAAACAAACCTTTTAATCGACTCTAACCCTAAACTATTATGAAGATGCTTAAATCATGGACTTTGACCGTGCTGCTGGCGATGCCCGTGGCGGGATGGTCGCATATCGACGAAACCACACGCGAAGGAATGGCACGGATGTCGTGCACCAGTATTATGGTCGGCAAAAACGCCTCTACCGACGGCTCCGTCATCACGTCGCACACCTGCGACTCGTGGTATCGCACATGGATGCAAATCGTTCCGGCAAAAGACCACAAATCTGATGCGAAAAACACTATTTTCAATGGCAGAATGCACACGCAATCGCCGTTGGACAGCACCAAAATGTATAAAAAAGGAGAGATTCCGCAGGTGGCGCACACCTATCGCTTCCTCGACACCGCCTATCCGTGCCTGAATGAGAAGCAGTTGGGCATCGGCGAAACGACGATTTCGGGGCGCGACACACTGCGAAACAAGAAGGGAATGTTAATGATTGAGGAACTGCAACGCATCGCGCTGGAACGCTGTTCGACGGCTCGCGAGGCCATTCGGCTGATGGGCGAACTCGTGAAGTTATACGGCTATGGCGACAGCGGCGAATGTCTGACGATTGCCGACAAAAATGAGGTGTGGATTTTCGAGATTTATGGCGAAGGACCCCAGAAAATCGGTGGTGTATGGGCTGCCGTGCGCATTCCCGACGACCACATCGCCGTGTCGGCCAACATTTCGCGCATCCACACAATCGACACCAACGACAAGGCGAACTATATGTACTCCGACAATATGTTCGATGTGGCCAAAAAACTGAAACTTTGGGATGGAAAAGAGGAATTTTCGTTCTGGAAAGTGTTTAGCGGTGGCAATTATTTCAAGCAAAAGAAGAATTACAGCGTGCGCGAGCATTTCATCATGAATGCGCTGGCGCCGTCGAAGCATTTTTCTGACACTATCGAATGTCTGCCGTTGAGTGTGAAACCCGACGAAAAAGTCAGCGTGGAGCGCGTAATGCAGTTGCTCGGCTCGTATTACGAAGGCACGGAGAAAAACCTGAGCGGACGACACAAAATTCCGAATCCGAAACGCAAGGGAAAAGACGGAAAACTGGTTGAAAATGAGCCCGATAGCATTGTTTCACCCTTCTCGAACCCGTGGATGCGCCCCGACGAAATCAATATGTATTACGCGATGGGCGACTCGGTGATGAAAAACATCCGAACCGTCAGTGTGCCGTGGTGCTCTTATAGCACGGTGATTCAACTGCGTTCGTGGCTGCCCGATGAAATCGGCGGCGTGGCATGGGTGGCACTCGACAATCCGGGCCAAAGTCCGCGATTCCCCATCTTCAGCGGTACGACCGAACTCCCGAAAATGTTGCAAATCTGCGGACAGCACACCGACCGCGACGATGCTGCCCTGTGGCACTATCGCAAGGCCAACCGACTCGCCACCGTGCGCTGGGGAACGTATCGCAAAATGATGGAGCCCATGCGCGACTATTTCATCGAAAAAGGTCTTCGCGAACTGCCTTATGTCGAGAAAACTTGGCAGGAAATGCACCAAAACGACCCGAAAAAGGCCCAAAAAATGCTAAATGGCTACACCGCCGATTTCTTCGGTGCAACCATTCAGCGTTGGGATGAGATGGCACGCCATTTCTGGCGGCAAACTTGGGGCGGATTCTAATCCGAAAGGCGAACTAATTGTTCACGCTGCCGCCGACAATGTCGAGCAGTTCGCTCGTGATGGCTTGCTGACGGCTCTTGTTGTACTGCAAACGAAGTTGTCGCAGCAGCTCGTCGGCATTGTCGGTGGCGGTTTGCATCGCCACCATTCGTGCAGCGTGTTCCGACGCATTCGAGTCGAGCAAAGCCGTGAAGAGCATCAGGTGGAGCAGTTTCGGAATGAGTTTCGACAGGACGGTGTCCATATCGGGCTCGACGAGGAAATTGTCGTTGAGCGGCTTTGCCTCTTCCTTCTTTTCACGTCCCTCGTTTCTCGCTCCACGTTTCTTCAAATACTCCTGACTTTCCTTCGTGGCGATAATCGTCGTGAGGTCGCGCTCGCGGTCGCGCTGCAATTCTTCCTCGATGTCGATGGGCAGGAATACTTTTCGCGTGAGAATCTGCGAGCCAGCTGACTTGAAATGGTGATAGACGAGTTCGACCTTGTCGATTTCGCCTTCGCGGAATTTCCGTCCGAGTTCCCTCGCGAGGTCGATGCAGTCGTGCACGTTGGGTTTGTCGGCCAATTCGTTGAAATCGCCCATCGTTTTCACTCCGAGTTTCGCGGCTTTCTCGGCCACTTTCCGCCCAATGGGATAGATTTCGATGTTGTCGAGACCCACCTCAGCCGTGTATTCATCGACGACTTTCTGCATCATTTTGATGACATTGGCGTTGAAACCGCCGCAGAGCGACGAGTTCGACGAATAGACGACCAGCGCCACTCGCTTCACGGGACGCTCTTGGTCGTAAATCGACTGCGCCTCGGCCTCGGCAGCGAGAAACGACTTCAGAATGTGCTCCAACATCGTTTCGTAGGGCAGCATATTCTGAATCGCCACCTGCGCGTGGTGCAACTTCGACGAAGCCACCATCTTCATCGCCGAGGTGATTTTCCGCGTGCTCTGAACACTGGCGATTCGGCCTTTGATTTCTTTTAATGAAGCCATCTTTGGAATCTACAATTTAACAATTTACAATCTACTATTTATTTTTCCATTTAGCAATTTGACGATTTTCCCTTGACGAGAAACAATCATAAATATTGTACAATTCACAAAATTGATCAATCAATTGTAAATCGTGAAATCGTCAAATTGTAAATTATTACTTGTACGTTCCTGCAATATCAGCCATCACAGCCTCGATTTTCGCCGTCGTTTCGTCGTCGATTTTTCCGCTGGCAAGCGTCTCGATGACTTCGGGATTCGCACTGCGGAGTTTGTCGAGGAACTGCGTCTGACACTCGCGAACCTTCGCAATGGGCACGTCGCGCATCAGGCCGTGGACACCGCAATAGAGAATCGCCACCTGCTCGCCGACGGGCATCGGGCTGTACTGCGGCTGAATCAGCAACTGGTTGTTCTTACGACCACGGTCGAGCGTCATCGCCGTCACTGCGTCCATATCGCTTGAGAATTTCGAGAATGCCTCGAGTTCGCGATACTGTGCTTGGTCGATTTTCAACGTACCAGCCACCTTCTTCATCGACTTGATTTGCGCCGAACCACCCACACGACTCACCGAAATACCGACGTTGATGGCCGGACGGAAGCCTTGGTTGAAGAGGTCGGACTCAAGGAAAATCTGGCCGTCGGTGATGGAAATCACGTTCGTGGGGATATAGGCCGACACGTCGCCTGCCTGCGTCTCGATGATCGGCAGTGCGGTGAGCGAACCGCCACCTTTTACGTGACCTTTCATACACTCGGGCAAGTCGTTCATCTGCTCGGCCACTTCCTGCTGCTCGTTCATCTTCGCGGCACGCTCCAACAGACGGCTGTGCAGGTAGAACACATCGCCCGGATAGGCCTCGCGACCCGACGGACGGCGCAGAATCAGCGACACCTCGCGATAGGCCACAGCCTGCTTCGACAGGTCGTCATAGACGACGAGCGCGGGCAGACCACGGTCGCGGAAATATTCACCGATGGCAGCACCAGCAAACGGTGCGTAATACTGCATTGCGGCAGGGTCGGCTGCCGTCGCCGCCACGATAATCGTGTAAGGCATAGCACCGTGTTCCTGCAATGTCGAGACAAGGGCCGCCACGGTCGAAGCCTTCTGTCCGATGGCCACGTAGATGCAATAGACGGGCTTTCCTGCCTCGTAGAAACTCTTTTGGTTGATGATGGTATCGACGGCGATGGCGGTTTTACCCGTTTGGCGGTCGCCGATGATGAGCTCGCGCTGTCCGCGTCCGATGGGAATCATCGAGTCGATGGCCTTCAGACCCGTTTGCAGCGGCTCTTTCACAGGTTGGCGATAAATAACACCCGGTGCCTTGCGGTCGAGCGGCATTTCAAAGGCGTTCGACAGGTCGATGTCGCCCTTTCCGTCGATGGCTTCGCCCAGCGGATTGATGACGCGACCGAGCATATTGTCGTTTACACGAATCGATGCGATGCGATGGGTGCGCTTCACGACCATTCCTTCCTTGATGCCTGCCGTCGAACCGAGCAGCACGCAACCGACGTTGTCTTCCTCGAGGTTCATCACGATGGCCATCGTGCCGTTTTCGAACTCCAGAAGTTCGTTGGCCTCGGCGTGGCGCAGTCCGTAGATGCGGGCAACACCATCGCTGACGGTCAGCACGGTGCCCACCTCGTCGAATTTCTCTTGATTGGAAAGGCCCTTGAGCTGGTCAAGTAGCACCTGACTTACTTCGCTTGGTTTGATTTTATCAGTCATTTTCTTACTTTTTTCAATTGTGTTAAGATGGAGTTGAGTTTCGACCTGACACTCGAATCCATACGGTAGGTGTCGTATTCGAGGATGAAGCCACCGATGATGTCGGGGTTCACCTCGGTCTCGAACTCCACAGTTCCATTAGTCTTACTCTCCACCATCTGCCGCATCCGCTGCTCGGTGGCAGGGCTGACGGCGGTGGCGGTGATGAGTCGGCCGTTGATGATGTTTTTCTGCTGACGATAGAGCGTGACATACGAATGGGCGATGAACTGCATCATCGGCTCGCGATTTTCCTTCAACACAAGGCCGATGAACGCCTTGGTCAGGTCGGAAGGATGTTCGCCGCAGGCTGTGAGCAGCAGCGACTCCTTTTGGTCTTTCGCAAGCATCGGATTGTCGATGGCCTGACGCAGCGCAGGCACGTCGGCGTAGCTTTTCGCCAATGTCATCATCTCGTGATAGACCTGCGTTTCCAGCTCCGTTCCCTTCGCACCTTTCAGCAGCGCCCTTGCATATCTCGTCGAAATAATTCCTAAATCCATAGCACCCTCATGATTAGTTAGCAGAAATGTCATCCAGCATTCGGTCTATCAAATCCATCTGCGACTGCTCGTCCTTGAGGTTCTGCTTGAGAACCTTCTCGGCAATCTCGACGCTCAGCGCGGCCACTTGACTGCGGATGTCGGCGATGGCGGCCTTTTTCTCTTGTTCGATGGCGATTTTCGCATCGTCCAAGAGTCGGGCACCCTCTGTCCGAGCCTTCTCCTGCGCCTGTTCCACGATGGCGTCGCGCGTCTCGGCAGCCTCTCTGAGAATCTGAGCCTGCTTTTCGCGAGCCTCCTGCAAGATGGATTCACCTTCTTTCTCGATATTGGCGAGCCGCTCCTGTGCCTCGTGGGCCTTGCGAAGCGATTCGTCAATGAAGTTCTTGCGCTCCTCCACCATTCCGACTATAGCCGGAAATCCGTACTTCGCCAAGGCAAAGAAGATGACGGCAAACGCCAAGAGCATCCAGAACAGAAGTCCCAAATCGGGGGTGAGGATTGCTGGCAGTTTACTGAAATCCATACGTAGCCTCCTTCTTACTTAATCAAGAATGCGCAAGCGGCAATGGCGAACAGGGCACAACCCTCGACGAATGCAGAAGTCAGAATCATCTGCGTGAAAATCTTACCAGAAGCTTCAGGCTGACGGGCGATGGCATCGACGGCGCTACCGCCAATCTTACCAATACCGATACCTGCACCAATTGTTGCAATTCCAGCTCCGATGCCGCAGCCCAGCTGTGCCAGACCTTCAGCGGCCAATAACATTGTTGTCATCATAATTTTTTTAATTTTTTTGGTTGTTAATAAATATTTGAATGTTTAATTATTCTTGATGATGGTCTTGATGGGCGAGTCCGATGAATACGGCACTCAACATCGTGAACACGTAGGCCTGAACAAAGGCTACGAGCAATTCCAACGCATTCATAAACAGCAACATAATGATGCTGAAAATGTTCAATCCCAGTCCGTAACCTACTCCCATCGACCAACCGAGGAAAATCACGCAGGTGAACGAAAGAATCACCGCGTGACCTGCCATCATATTGGCAAAAAGACGAATCATCAGCGCAAACGGCTTGGTGAATACGCCGAAAAGCTCAATCGCGGGCATCACGGGAATGGCTTTCAGGAAAATCGGCACGTCGGGCCAGAAAATCTCCTTCCAATACTCCTTGTTTCCGAAAAGGTTGATGGCGAGAAAGGTACACAGCGCGAGGAAGAACGTGATGTTGATGTTGCCCGTCACGTTGGCACCTCCTGGAAAAATCGGAATCAGTCCGACGAGGTTCGTCACCAAAATAAAGAAAAACACCGTCAGCAGATAGGGCGCATATTTCTTGTAATGCTTCTCACCAATCGACTCTTTGATGACATCGTCGTGAATCATCATCACAAGCAATTCCACCGCCCCAACAAAACCATTCGGTGCGTTGTCCTTTTCGGTGTGGCTCTTGTACCAGCGCGCACAACTAAGGAAAACCACCAGCAGAATCGCCACGACAATCCAAATTTGCATCACGTTGCGCGTAATGCTCAGGTCGAGCGGTCGGACAATGCTGCCGTCGTCCATCCGCTCGTAGATTTTTCCGTGGGCCTCTTGGTTGAAAAAGAAGCCGTCGGGCAGCGAATGGTGGGTGCAGAAATGCCATTCTCCCGTTAGTTTGCTCCTGATGATGATGGGCAGGGGAATGCTCAAGTGCTTGCCCTCATACGAGGCGATGTGCCATTCGTATGAGTCGGCGAGGTGCTCGAGCACCACTTCCGGAATATTCAGTTCCTCCCCATTGTGCTCACTCGCAGAGAGCGACAAGGGCAAAAATGCCAGCATTGAAAAGAGGAATATATACTTTAACTGTTTCATTCTAACGTGTTTATTTTAAGCTCGTTACAAACGATTTGACATTCTCGAGAAGAAGATGGAATGATGAATCATTGATGTCATATAGTAAATCAGAAAGACGATGAAAAAGGTTTTCATCGTTTTGGCGTCTTCCACGACATACCACACAACGAACATCACAGCCAATGCCAGCAGAAAACGGAATCCAGAAACGCCAGTGAAAAACGACGGTAGCATATCCCTGTGTTTCAATGCCACCCATCGCCAAATCAGCACGGACGCAATTTCAACCACTAGCACGAATATCATACTAACTGCCATAGGCACTACGATGTCAAATGCCCAAAATCTCATTACCAAATGACCAAGCAGATTGAGCACAAACACCAGTATAATGCACTGAACAATGTATTTTTTCGTTTGTTGATTGATGTCCATTCTCTTGCGTTTCGTTATTAATTGATTTCCACACACAAACTGACTACGTTTTTCTGCACCTCAACGAAGCCTCCGGCGATTTCAAGTAGGTTTTTCTCGCCGGTCGGCGTCGTGTAAGTCACCGTTCCCTTCTCAAGCGACGAGATAATCGGCGCGTGATTGACGAGGATTTCGAACTGTCCCAGTGTGCCGGGGACTACCACGCTCTCTACCTCGCCCTCAAACTCGATTCTCTCAGGGGAAACTATCTTCAATCGTAACATCTTCTTTATTTGATTGGTTTTGAGGTTATGAGGTTTTGAGGTTTTTAAGGAAGCACCGCCTCAGAACCTGAAAGCGAAGCGACCTTTAACCTCATCACCTAATTATGCCTTCGCTGCCTCCAGGAGTTTCTGTGCCTTCGCTTTCGCATCGTCGATGGTTCCAACGTTGAGGAACGCCTGTTCGGGCAGGTCATCGACCTCGCCATCGAGAATGGCGTTGAAGCCCTTGATGGTGTCCTCGATGCTGACCATCACGCCAGGAAGTCCCGTGAACTGCTCGGCCACCGAGAACGGCTGCGAGAGGAATCGCTGCACGCGACGGGCGCGGTTCACCGTCAGTTTGTCCTCGTCAGAGAGTTCGTCCATACCGAGGATGGCGATGATGTCCTGCAACTCCTTGTAACGCTGCAAAATCTCTTTTACGCGCTGGGCGCAGTCGTAGTGAGCCTTGCCGACGATGAGCGGGTCGAGGATTCGACTCGTACTTCCCAGCGGATCCACAGCTGGATAGATGCCCAACTCAGCGATTTTACGGTCGAGCACGGTCGTGGCGTCCAAGTGGGTGAAGGTCGTGGCTGGTGCGGGGTCGGTCAAGTCATCGGCAGGCACATAGACGGCCTGCACAGAGGTAATCGAACCCGTTTTCGTCGAGGTGATACGCTCCTGCATCGTACCCATCTCCGAGGCCAGCGTCGGCTGATAACCCACAGCCGAAGGCATACGACCCAGCAGTGCCGAAACTTCGGAACCTGCCTGCGTGAAACGGAAAATGTTGTCGATGAAGAAGAGGATGTCGGCTGCACCGCCATCTTTTCCGCCACCGTCGCGGAAGCCCTCGGCCACCGTCAGACCCGACAGAGCGACGCTTGCACGTGCGCCCGGCGGCTCGTTCATCTGTCCATAGACCAGCGTGGCCTGCGACTTCTTCAACTCCTCAGGATCGACGAGCGAAAGGTCCCATTTGCCTTCGTCCATCGCCTTGCGGAACTTCTCGCCGTAGCGAATCACACCCGACTCAATCATTTCGCGAATCAGGTCGTTGCCCTCACGCGTGCGCTCGCCAACGCCGGCGAACACCGAAAATCCGTTGTGACCCTTGGCAATGTTGTTGATCAACTCCATAATTAGCACCGTTTTTCCTACGCCGGCACCACCGAAAAGTCCGATTTTACCGCCTTTCATATACGGTTCCAACAAGTCGATGACCTTGATTCCCGTCGAGAGAATCTCTTTTTTCGTCGAAAGTTGCTCGAACGACGGCGCCTCGCGGTGAATCGGGTATGCGCCCTCCATCGAGAGGTCGCTCATACCGTCGATTGGCTGTCCGATGACGTTGAGCATACGGCCTTTGATTTGGTCGCCCGCAGGCATTTGGATGGGCGAACCCATCGGCACGGCCTCAAGTCCGCGATGCAGTCCGTCGGTGTTGTCCATCGCCACGCAGCGCACCGTGTCCTCGCCGATGTGCTGCTGCACTTCGACAATGAGCGTGCGACCGTCGCCGCGGTCAATCTTCAGGGCATCGTGGATCTTGGGTAGAATCTTCTCGGCATCCTGTCCCTCGGTATCGAAATAAACGTCGATGACGGGACCGATGATTTGAGAAATGTGTCCTTTTTTCTGTGACATCATAAAATGATTAGTATTTAAAAGTTAAAATTTATTTCAATTTGAACAAAAAACTGTTTCGGTTTGCAAAGTTAATAACAAACCTGTGAATAACAAAATTTTTTTTCGAGAAAATACCACTTATTCATCTTTTTTTGTACCTTTGCACGTGAAAAATTAAGTTTTTTTTGACAATCAAGTTTTTTAATCAGATATGGCACGAAAAAAGAAACCATTACCGATTTTTGAAAACGTGACGATTACCGACATCGCCGCCGAGGGAAAATCGCTTGTGAGAATCACCATTCCGGCCCACGACGGCACGCCTGAGAGCCAACTCGTGGTGTTTGTTCCGTGGTGTGTGCCCGGCGACGTGGTCGATTTGCAGGTGAAGCGGAAAAAACACAGTTACGCCGAGGCCGAGGCGATTCGTTTCCACCGTCTGAGCGAGGTGCGCGAAGTGCCTCGCTGTCAGCATTTTGGCACGTGCGGCGGCTGCAAATGGCAGAATTTGCCCTACGAAGAGCAGCTGCGCTTCAAACAACAGCAGGTTTTCGACCAACTGACGCGCATCGGGCACCTCACCCTACCCCAACCTGGCACGAGCGACGACGGATGCGAGTTTCTGCCGATTATGGGCTCGGTAAAACAGTATGAATACCGAAATAAGCTGGATTTCGGGGCGTCGAACAAGCGCTATCTGACGAAGGAGGAGATTCAGAGTCTCCCCGACGAGGGGGCGAAGAACGTTCCCGCCCTCGGTTTCCACATCACGGGCGCTTTCGACAAGATTCTGCCCATCGAGAAATGCCATTTGATGGACGATTTGCACAATCAGATTCGCAACGAAATTCGCGACTATGCCCTCAGCCACGACATTCCTTTCTTCGACCTTCGGACGCAGACGGGCGTGCTGCGCGACGTCATCATTCGCAATTCGAACACAGGCGAGTGGATGGTGATTGTGCAGGTGAAGTTGGAAGGTTCTTCGCTTTCGGATTCCGAAGAAGGAAAGAAAGTCAAAGAATTACTTGAATACATTTCAGATAAATTCAAGGAAATCAGTGCATTATTGTGGGTAAATAATCAGAAATGCAACGACACTTTTGGCGACCTTGACGTGCATCTTTTCAAGGGCAACGACCACATTTTCGAGACGATGGAAGATCTGCGGTTCAAGGTCGGGCCGAAGTCGTTCTACCAGACGAACACCGAACAGGCTTATCATCTTTACGAGGTGGTTCGCCACTTCGCCTACTCCACCACTGCCCTTTCCAGTAACGACAGAAAGGAAGCCTCCCCCGTCGGGGGGAGGTTGGAGGGGGCTCCTCTCGTTTACGACCTCTACACTGGCACGGGCACCATCGCCAATTTCGTAGCGCGGCAGGCTCGGAAAGTCGTCGGCATTGAGTATGTGCCCGAAGCCATCGAAGACGCGAAAGTCAATTCCGAACTGAACAACATCGACAACACGCTGTTTTTCGCAGGCGACATGAAAGACATTCTGACCGACGATTTCATCGCCGAGCACGGTCGTCCCGACGTGATCATCACCGACCCGCCACGCGCCGGAATGCACCCCGACGTGGTGAAAACGATTCTTCGCGCCGCACCCGAGCGCATCGTCTATGTGTCGTGCAATCCGGCAACGCAGGCACGCGACCTCGAAATGCTCTGCGAGGCTTACAAAATCGCGAAAATTCAGCCTGTCGATATGTTCCCACATACGCCCCACGTTGAAAACGTGGTGATGCTTGAAAAGTTAAAAAGTTAAAAAGTGAGAATGTTAAAAGTTTTTTTATATACCTTTGCACATTCTAACAAAAAAACGAGTCAAAATTATCAAAAAACAACATCATGAAAAGAATCATGACCATCGCGCTGATGACCGTCTTCACGACAACAATCAGCGCACAAGAGAAAAAGACAATTGAGTTGCCCGCGTGGATTCAGAACGTGAAACTGTCGGGCTACGGAATGGTGCAGTATCAGGGACACGACAAGGAAAATGCCCACGAAAATTCGTTCCAGTTGCGATTGGTGCGTTTGGCATTGGAAGGCCGAATCCAACAGGACTGGTACTGGAAAATGCAGATGCAAATCAACGGAAACACCTCGTCGCTGAACGCTTCGCCGCGTGTGGTCGATGTGTTTGCCGAGTGGCAAAAATACAAATATTTTATGGTGAAGGCTGGTCAGTTCAAGCGTCCTTTCACGTTTGAAAACCCGATGCACCCGATTACGCAGGGCTTCATGTCGTATTCGCAACCGATTTCTAAACTCGCGGGATTCAGCGACCGCACAGGCGAGCAATCGTCGAACGGTCGCGACATCGGTTTGCAGATTCAGGGCGATTTCCTGAAAAATCAGGCTGGACGCAACCTGCTGCACTACCAAATTGGCGTTTTCAACGGCGAAGGAATGAATCAGAAAGACCGCGACAACCGCAAAGACATCATCGGTGGTCTGTGGGTGATGCCGATTCAGGGTCTGCGCATCGGTGCTTTCGGTTGGACGGGTTCACGTGCCAGCGTCGGTGCGAAAAACCGCTACGCACTGAGTGCCGAATATGCCAAGGACGACTGGACCGTTCGCTCGGAATACGTCCACAGTCAGGGTTATGCTGAAAACAGGGACAAGGGCGACAAGGCCGACGGTTGGTATGCGCTTGCCCTCGCCCCGATTATCAAGAACAAAATGCACGTGAAGGCTCGTTACGACTGCTATCGCGACCAGAAAACGTGGGATTCGTCGAAGACTTTCTACGAAATCGGTGCCGACTACCTTTTCAGCAAGAATGTGCAGTTGAACATCGAGTATGCCCGCGTCAACGAGCGTGCGACACACACGAATTACAACCTCGTTGATGTGGAACTCGATTTCCGTTTCTGAAAACAATTTTTCAATATCTATAAACTAAAAACTCAAAGTTATGAACAACATTCCAAATGTATTCTGGTTGGTGCCGGTGGCATCAATCGTGGCATTAGGCATGGCGTGGTATTTCTTCAAGAGCATGATCAGTGCCGACGAGGGAACACCGCGTATGCGTGAGATTGCGAAGTATGTGCGCGACGGTGCGATGGCCTATCTCTGGCAGCAGTACAAGGTTGTGCTCATCGTTTTTGCGGCACTTTGTGCCCTCTTCGCCTTTATGGCCTATGGCCTTGGCGTGCAGAATCCGTGGGTGCCCTTCGCATTCCTGACGGGCGGTCTGTTCTCGGGCTTGGCTGGTTTCTTCGGTATGAAAACCGCCACTTACGCTTCTGGTCGCACCGCCAATGCAGCCCGCAAGAGCCTTGACGCAGGTCTGAAAATCGCCTTCCGTTCGGGTGCAGTGATGGGTTTGACGGTGGTCGGTCTTGGTTTGCTCGACATCGCCCTGTGGTTCATCGCATTAAATCATTTCGACCCCAGCGGACTCATTTCCATCACGACGACGATGCTGACTTTCGGTATGGGTGCTTCGACGCAGGCGCTGTTTGCGCGTGTCGGCGGTGGTATCTACACGAAGGCTGCCGACGTGGGTGCCGACATCGTGGGTAAGGTCGAGGCCGACATTCCCGAAGACGACCCGCGCAACCCCGCAACCATCGCCGACAACGTGGGCGACAACGTGGGCGACGTGGCCGGTATGGGTGCCGACCTCTACGAAAGTTATTGCGGTTCGATTCTTTCGACTGCCGCCCTCGGTGCTGCTGCCTTCGCCGCTGTGGGTGGTGAAACGCAGTTGAAGGCCGTCATCGCCCCGATGCTGATTGCCGCCGTAGGCGTGTTCCTGAGCATTCTCGGCATCTATCTCGTCCGCACGAAAGAAGGTGCCACGATGCGCGACCTGTTGCGTTCGCTGTCGCTTGGAACCAACGTTTCGGCTGTGCTGATTGCCGTTGCAACACCGATTATCCTCTATCTGCTGGGCGTGGAAAACTGGAAAGGTCTTTCTTTCTCGGTCATCACGGGTCTGGCTGCCGGTGTGATTATCGGTCAGGCTACAGAATACTATACTTCTCACTCATACAAGCCGACGCAGAAGATTTCCGAGGCAGGTCTTACGGGTTCTGCCACCGTTATTATTAAAGGTATTGGAACGGGTATGATTTCGACCTGTATTCCCGTCATCACGATTGGTGTTGCCATTATGCTGAGTTACCTCTGCGCCAATGGTTTCGACCTTTCAATGTCGTCCGACAGCCTTGCTCACGGACTTTATGGCGTGGGTATTGCTGCCGTTGGTATGCTTTCGACGCTCGGCATCACGCTTGCCACCGACGCTTACGGCCCGATTGCTGACAACGCCGGCGGTAACGCTGAGATGAGCGAACTCGGCGAGGAAGTTCGCCATCGCACCGACGCTCTCGACGCCCTCGGCAACACGACTGCTGCCACGGGTAAGGGCTTTGCCATTGGTTCGGCTGCGCTGACGGCTCTCGCGCTGTTGGCTTCGTATATCGAGGAAATCAAGATTGCGATGGAACGCGCCGGCACGATGATGACCAACGTCAAGGGCGAGGCCATTTCGGCTGCTCAGGCGACGATTCCCGACTTTATGAACTTCTTCCAAGTCAATCTGATGAACCCGAAAGTGCTTGTCGGTGCCTTCATCGGCGCAATGGCAGCCTTCCTGTTCTGCGGTCTGACGATGGAAGCCGTAGGTCGTGCCGCTCAGAAGATGGTGGTCGAAGTACGCCGTCAGTTCAAGGAAATCGCAGGTATTCTCGAAGGCACGGGCACGCCCGACTACGGTCGTTGCGTTGAGATTTCGACCCGCGCCGCTCAGCACGAGATGATTTTCCCGTCTGTTCTCGCCATTCTGATTCCCATCATCGTGGGTGTCGTGCTCGGCGTGGCAGGTGTGTTGGGTCTGCTCGTGGGCGGTCTGGCCGGTGGTTTCACGCTCGCCGTGTTCATGGCGAATGCCGGTGGTGCTTGGGACAATGCCAAGAAGAACATTGAAGAAGGCAATTTTGGCGGCAAGGGTTCGTTTGCCCACAAGGCCACGATTGTCGGCGACACCGTTGGCGACCCGTTCAAAGACACGTCTGGTCCGTCGCTCAACATCCTCATCAAGCTGATGTCGATGGTCAGCATCGTCATGGCAGGCTTGACGGTTGCATTTATCTAAAAATCAACTGAATCCAATTGAAATACCATGGAAGAAAATCTGAAAACAACGGCTGAACATAGCGGTGATGAGCGTCATAGCGGCGAACATCACCGCCACCACAGCCATCGTCGTCATCGCAGTCATGGCGAAAATCTTGAAGGCAAGAGAGAGAATTGGCGCAAACCTCGTAAGCGACATATTTGGCGCAGGAGAATTGCTTCGGCTGCGTTCATCATTCTGAGCATTCTTGCTGTTATCCTGATGGCGTTTGTAGCGTATATCTACATGTTTTAATCAACATCAACAAAAGAAAACAGGCTGGTTCCGAATGGGAATCAGCCTGTTTTTCGTATGGCTTAATAGACGTGTCGAAATGGTCTTACTCGAACACCTCGTCGATTTCAAACTCGTCCATTTCGCTGTCGCCCGAATCGCAGGGGTTGAAATCGGCAGGAATGTCGAACTTCGCATTCGGCGAATAGCCCAGCGAGCGGTCGGCATACACCTTTTTCATATAATAGGCCCAAATCGGAAGCGCCATCGCCGCACCCTGTCCGTAGGTCATCGAATCGAAGTGGATGTCGCGGTCCTCGCCACCAACCCAGCAACCACTGACGAGTTGCGGAGTCAGACCCATGAACCAAGCGTCGGAATGGTTGTTCGTCGTACCGGTTTTGCCTGCCACGTCGCCCTGAATGTTGTGCTGACGGCGCAGGCGGCTACCCGTACCCTCATTGATGACGGCTTGCATCAAAACCAGCATCTTATTGGCACTTTCAGCACTGATAACCTCATTCATACGCGGCTGAAAACGGGCGATGACGTTGCCGTCGTTGTCTTCGATGTGGGTGATGAAGAGTGGCGCCACGCGAATGCCGTTGTTGGCAAACGTTGTGTAGGCACTGACCATCTCGCCGACCGACACCTCGCACGGACCCAGACAGAGCGCCATCGAGGGATGGATTTCGGGGTTGTTGATGCCGTATTCGTGCAACAGATTGACGAATTGGTGGGGATTCAATTTGCTCATCAGATAGGCCGAAATCCAGTTGTTCGACTGCGCCAATCCCCATTTCAGCGTCACCATCTGACCATAGCGGCTACGCGAACCGTTACGCGGTGTCCAGGGCTTTCCTGCAACCATGTAGGTTCGCTGCACGTTCGGAGCCACGTCGCACGGCGAAAAACCGTTTTCCATCGCCAACGAATAAAGGTAGGGCTTGATGGTCGAACCCACCTGACGGCGACCCGTCATCACCATGTCGTACATGAAATTGGTGAAGTCGAGTCCGCCCACGTAGGCCTTCACAAGGCCGGTTTTCGTGTCCATGCTCATGAATCCCGAGCGCAGGAACGACTTGTAGTAGCGGATTGAGTCCATCGGCGACATCACCGTGTCTTTATCGCCCCGATAGGTGAAGACAGTCATGTCGATTTTGCGGTTGAAAGCCTCGCGAATCTCCTCGTCAGACGCGCCGGCGGCCTTCATCGTGCGATAGCGCTCGCTCTGCATCATCGAACGGTTGAGAATCTGGCGCACCTGCTTCGGCGTGAGGTCGCTGGTGAACGGTGCATTGGGTTTCGAGCGCATCGAACGGGTGAAAGCGGGCTGCAAATACTTCACAACGTGCTGATAGACGGCATCTTCGGCATATTTCTGCATGCGTGTGTCGATGCTCGTATAAACTTTCAAACCGTCGGTGTAGATGTTGTAAGGCTTGCCGTCTTTGCGCATATTTTTATTGCACCAACCGTAAACTGGGTCGGTTTGCCATGCAATGGAGTCGATGACGAACTGCCGCTGATTCCACGAGGGATAATCGTCGCGATTGGGCTTTTTCGCCATGAGATAATGACGAAGGAACTCGCGGAAATAAGGCGCTGCACCGTCTTTGTGATCGGTGCGATGGAAGTTGAGTACGAGCGGCTTGTCGGAATATTCGTTCATTTCTGCCCTAGACAAATAGCCGGCCTTCTGCATCTGCGACAAAACCACGTTGCGACGCTCACGACAGCGGTCGGGATAGCGCACGGGGTTGAACAGCGACGGATTTTTGCAAAGTCCGATGAGCGTGGCCGATTCCTCGACGTTGAGGTCGCGCGGTTCTTTGCCGAAATAGGTGTTCGCAGCGGTTTTGATGCCCACGGCGTTGTGCAGGAAGTCGAAATAATTCAGATAGAACGCTACGATTTCCTCTTTCGTGTAGTATCGCTCCAGTTTCACGGCAATCACCCACTCTATCGGCTTCTGCAGAATGCGTTCGAGTTTCGAGTGAGCCGTCTCGGAATAAAGTTGCTTGGCCAACTGCTGCGTAATCGTAGAACCACCGCCAGCACTGGTCTGTCGCATGATTCCGCGCTTCACAATGGCACGTCCAAGCGCAATGAAATCGATGCCGGAATGTTCGTAGAAACGCTCGTCCTCGGTGGCGACAAGGGCTTTTACCAGATGGGGCGAAAGGTTGTTGTACGACACGAGGATTCGATTTTCGCGGTTGTAGTTCCACGTTCCGATGACCTTCCCGTCGGCCGAGAACACCTGCGTAGCCGACCGACTGATGGGATTTTGCAGTTCCTCGAGGTCGGGCATATAGCCAATCAGACCGAACCAAATGGCCGCAAAAGCCACAGCCACAAACAAGAGGACGGCAAAAAATGCCTTCCACAAGAAATGAATAAAAGTCTTTCTCATTTTCTTTTATCGTATGTAATTTGCTGCAAAAGTAATCATAAAAACCGAAAAATCAAAATAAAAAGTCAAGAAAACCACCCGAATACGAAGAATTATTCGTACCTTTGCCAGCGAAAACCATTTGAGAATATGAAAAAACTAAGGAAAATATTGGCTACGCTGACGCTGATTGCCCTGCCTTGCACGGCGATGGCGCAAAGCGAATGGGAAGTTCCCGACCAGAAGCCGAAAGAGGAGCGACAGACGCTGTTCGGCAAGTCGAAAACGGCTACAGACCCGAAATATTTGACTGCCGACGCTGTGCCGATGGTCGATGGGAAAGTGGTGTTCACGCTCGACGAAGACGTGCCAGGCAAGAGTGCGCAAGAGATTTACGACATCGTCTATGCCACGCTCGACAGTCTAACAAAGACGGAAAATCAGTTCGAGGAGAGCAAAATTGCGCTGGTGAACAAGTCAGAGCATGTCATTGCGGCGAAATTCCGCGAGTGGCTCGTGTTCAAAAGCACCGCGCTGGTGCTCGACCGCACGGTTTTCAATTTCACCATCATTGCGAATTGCAGCGACGGACATCTGAATCTGACGCTCTCGCGCATCAATTATGCTTACGAGATGGATCGCGACGACACGTCGGGATTGCAGACGAGTGCCGAGGAATGGATCATCGACAAATACGCCGTCAATAAGGCGAGAACAAAACTGCTGCGCCACACGGGAAAATTCCGCCAGAAAACCATCGATCGCAAGGATGAGATTTTTCAAATCATCAAAGAAAAGGTGAAAAAGTGAAAAGGTAAAAAGGTAAAAAAAACTGTCAACTCTCAACTATCAACTCTCAACTCTCAGCTATCAACTCTCAACTATGGAAAAAAATACCGGTCGCCATCCGCGCTTGCGCAACGTGCTCAACATTATATTCATGCTTGGAGCCATCATCGGCGTCGCCATCTACCTGCTCGGTGACACCACCATCGGCACCATCGTCATTTTGGCTGCCATGTCGTTTAAAATTGTCGAATGTTCACTCCGACTGATTCGCTGATGCCGAAACGCCTACACATATTATTATATATACTGCTGTCGATTTCGACCACCTCGTTGGCGCAGTTTGAAGAACCCATCAACGATGGAGGATTCGGCGGTGGCGGTGGTTTCGACCGTCGAAACCAGGACAAGGAGGGCGGCAACAACAAGGAAATTCCCGTCGGACTGAAGGTTTGGCAGGTCGATGAGCGCTTTGGCGACCGTCGCAATGCCGAGCCCGACACGCTCTCGCCGATGTTTATGAACACGATTTTCACGACGGGTCTGCGTGGCGAATACAACACCCTGGGAAACCTCGGCTCACCGCGCATCAACCGCATTTTCATCGACCGACAAGCCGACGGACAGTTCATTTTCACACAGCCCTACGACTTTTTCATCAAACGACCGCAAGATTTCCACTTCACCAACACGCTCTCGCCCATCACCAACCTCACTTACAACACCTGCGGCGACCGACTGAACGGCGAAGACCATTTCACGGCGAAATTCGGTGTCAATGTCAATAAAAGGCTTGGTTTCGGAGCGAATTTCGACTACATTTACGGACGCGGATATTACGATTCGCAAAGCACGTCGCACGCCAACTACACGCTCTACGGCAGTTACCTCGGCGAACGCTACGAAGCCCATCTGCTCGCCTCGCTCAACCATCAGAAAGTGGCAGAAAATGGTGGCATCACCGACGACGACTACATCGTCCACCCCGAAAGTTTCAGAGACAGCTACACGACTTCCGAAATTCCCGTCGTGCTTCGCCGCAACTGGAATCGAAACGACAATCAGCACGTGTTTTTCACGCATCGCTACAACGTCGGATTCAACCGAAAAGTGAGAATGACCGACGAGGAAATCGAAGCGCGGAAGTTCGCCATCGCCTCACAACAGGAACAGGCCGAGAAAAAACGAATTAACAACACCGACAGCCTGCAAAATATGACGGAAGAAGCCGCTCCGATTGACACGACTTGGATGAAAAATGAGTATGTGCCCGTCACCAGTTTCATCCACACCGCCCAATTCGACAATTTCAAGCGCATCTATCAGGCCTACGAAACGCCCAGCGACTACTATGCCGAGACGTTCCCAACCATCGGGCCGTTTGCCGCCGATTCCATCTACGACCAGACGCGCCACTACCAACTGCGCAACACCTTCGCCATTTCGATGCTCGAAGGCTTCAACAAATGGGCGAAAGCGGGCGTGAAAGTCTTTGGAACACACTACCTGCGCCACTTTGAACTGCCCGATACCGCCGACGCACACACGTCGTACAACGAGCACACGCTCAGTATCGGTGGACAACTTTCAAAAACGCAGGGAAAAACGCTGCACTACAACGCCGTGGCCGAGGCTTGGCTACTCGGAGAAGATGCCGGACAACTGAAAATCGACGCGAATATCGACCTGAATTTCCGACTTTTCGGTGACACGGTGACACTGGCCGCCCGCGGATTCTTCCGTCGGTTGAACCCGACATTCTACTATCGCCACTACCACAGCCGCCACTTCTGGTGGGACAACGACGATTTGAGCAAAATCATCCATTCGCGCATCGAAGGACTTTTCAGTTATCAGAAAACGCGGACGACGCTGCGCGTGGCGGTCGATGAAATCAAGAATCACACGTATTTCGGCCAGTCGTATCGCATCACCGAGAACTACGGACGCACGAACAACACGGTCGGCGTGCGGCAATGTAGTGATGCCATCACGCTGCTGACGGCTTCGTTGTCGCAGAATTTCACGCTCGGCCCGCTCAACTGGGAAAGCGTTGTCACCTACCAGAAATCGACCAACGAAGACGCGATTTCGGTACCCGATTTGAACATTTACACGAATCTTTTCCTACGATTCAAAATTGCTCGCGTGCTGAGCGTCGATCTTGGTGCCGATGCCCGCTTTTTCACGTCGTATTACGCACCCGACTACAGCCCTGCCATCGGTCAATTCACCCAACAGGAACTGACTCTCGCGGGCGACGACTATCGCGTAAAAACGGGAAATCGACCCATCGTGAATGCTTACGCGAATTTCCATTTGAAACACACGCGTTTCTTCGTGATGATGAGCCACATCAACGAGTCGATGGGCAAGAAAGACTATTTCTTCACGCCCCACTACCCGCTCAACCAACGTGTTTTCCGCTTTGGTGTGAGTTGGAATTTTATCAATTAGGTTTTAAAAAGGAACTTCTTGCGGCTGCGGTCCTAATGGGTCATCGTCGGCATTGACTCGACTTCCTATCACCTCACCATTCATACCTGAAGAAATGGGCGCATAGTTTTCATCAAGGTTTGAGAAACGCGTGCAGTCGGCTTCAAACTTCAAAGTGACCGTTCCCGTGCTACCCTTACGATGCTTCGCAATGATGATTTCTGCCTTTCCACGAATCGGATTTCCGTTTTCATCCACAGAATTTCGAGTATAATATTCTGGGCGATGCACGAAAATCACCATATCGGCATCCTGCTCGATGGCACCCGACTCGCGCAGGTCGGAGAGTTGCGGACGCTTGCCCTCGTTGCCTTCGCGCTTATCAACTTCACGGTTCACCTGCGACAGCGCCAAAATCGGTATGTTCAGTTCTTTTGCCAAGCCTTTCAGCGAGCGCGAAATCGTTGAAACCTCTTCCTGACGGTTGCCGAAGCGCATTCCCGAGGCGTGCATCAGCTGCAAATAGTCGATCATAATGATTTTCACGTCTTTTTCGCGAACCAATCGACGCGCCTTCGAGCGAAGTTCAAAAATCGAGAGTCCGGGCGTGTCGTCGAGATAGATGGGCTTACCCTCGAGTTTGCGCAGATTGCGATCGAGCCGTTCCCATTCATCTTTCGCAAGTTGACCGTTCTGAATCTTCTGACCACTGATTTCACAAACATTCGAAATCAGACGGTTCGACAGTTGCACATTGCTCATTTCAAGCGAGAAAAAGCCGATTGGCACCTGATGATCGACTGCGATATTTTTCGCCAAACTCAGTGCGAAGGCCGTTTTTCCCATCGCCGGACGACCTGCGATAATCACCAAGTCGCTCGGTTGCCAGCCTGCCGTCATATCGTCGAGTTTGTCGTAGCCCGTCGGCACGCCCGTCAGACCGCTCGTGTTCTGCGCCGCCTTTTGCAGAATCGTCACCGCCTCATGCAGCACGGGGTCGATTTGCGTGAAGTCCGACTTCATATTTTTTCGCGAAATCTCGAACAGACTGCCCTCGGCCTCTTGCATCACCGATTCGGGGTCCACCGTGTCGTCGAAAGCCAGTTCCTGAATGCGGCTCGTGTAGGAAATCAGCTGTCGCATCAGCGATTTCTGCGCCAGAATGTGGGCGTGGTATTCGATGTGGGCCGACGAGGCAACGTGGTGCGTCAGGTCCATAATATACTGCACACCGCCGACGAGTTCGATGTCGCCCTGTCGTTTCAACTCTTCCGTCACCGTCAGCAAATCGACAGGTTTGTCGTCCATACTCAGCGACTGCACCGCCTGATAAATCTTCTGATGGCGCGGCTCGTAGAACGATTCCGGCTTCAGAATGTCGGCAACCATCGAAAAAGCGTCTTTGTCGATCATCAGCGCACCCAGCACGACGCGCTCAACCTCAAGTGCCTGCGGCTGCAAGTGGCCATAGGTATTGTCAATCGGCTGCGATGTGCGCCGACTTTTGCTCGATTTCGTATTATTTTCTGGCATAAAATCAAATTTTTGGACTGCAAAGTTACAATTTTTTTTGTACCTTTGCAAAAAATATCGACGAATATGACTTACCCCTGCGCAAAAATCAATTTGGGACTGAATGTGGTGGCGCGGCGACCCGACGGTTACCACGACTTGGAAACGGTGTTCTACCCCATTCCGCTGTGCGACGAACTCGACGTAATGCTCGTGTATGAGGAATTTCCAGGACCGAACTGGCGACCCGTCTATTTGAAAATGTGGGGCGACGAGGCGGTGGACTGCCCTGCGGATGAAAATCTGGTCGTGAAAGCCTACTATCTGCTGAAAAAAGATTTTCCTTTGCTGCCCGAACTTGTGTTTCAACTGAAGAAGCAGATTCCCTCGCAGGCAGGGCTCGGAGGCGGTTCGAGCGATGCAGCGGCGGCCATCCGACTCATCAACGAGCATCCGCGAATTCGACTGGGTTTGAGCAACGAGCAAATGGAACGTTACGCCGCCCAACTCGGTGCCGACTGCGCCTTTTTCATCCAGTCGAAACCGTGTTTTGCGACGGGCATCGGCGACCAAATGACGATTTTCGACGATTTGCAAGGACTTTTAGACGGATATTTTATTGCCATCGTAAAACCCGACGTGGCTGTTTCTACCCGCGAGGCATACGCGGCAATCACTCCGAAAAAACCTGAAAAATGCTGCCTCGACGTGGTTCGACAACCCATCGAAACGTGGCGCAACGAACTCACCAACGACTTTGAGTTGTCGGTGTTCGCCAAGCACCCCGAATTGGCCGACATCAAACGAAAATTGTATGAAAACGATGCCATTTACGCCCAGATGAGCGGTAGCGGTAGCGCATTTTTCGGCATTTTCAAGGAAAATCCGACGGAAATCGACAAGATTTTCCCCGATTGCAAGACGTTTGTCTTGAAAAATTAGAGCATCAAGAAGTTGATGGACGCATAGAATTCCATCCCCAGAATGTAGAGCAAGAACAGGCTCGACCACTTCCCAAAACCGACGGTTAGCGAGCGAACCATATCCCTGAGTGTGGTAAATCTGCCCGTCGTGAAACCGAAAGTGAGGGCCATCACGGTGACGGCGAAACAGACGAATGGAACGAGGCCGTCGGAAAGAGCTGAGGGGAAGAGTTGGCCTGTCGCGCTGAGCAGTGGCGCTTGTGGAATGAGCGTCAGCAACAGCAAAACAGCGAGGAAAATCAAGGCTTCGATGGCGACGAATTGAAGGGCGGATCGCTGACGGAACGTAATGGGACGACGAAGTTCCGCCAAACCGCTGGAAACGACGGTTCCATAGGCCACACTGCCCAAAACAAGCCACGCAAGCAAGGGCGTGAGCAAATTTTGGGCAAAACTGCCAAACAGCCAGCGGATGCCCTCGCTACTGAGCAGCGACCGCATCGGAAGGTCGGGCCACGCGGCAGTGACAAACCACGAGACCAGAATGAGCAGCAACTGCGCCGCGGCGAGTGCCACCACCAAGTAATCTACGACTTTTCGAAGTGTCATTTATTGTTCGTCGGCCTGAAGGTTGTCGATGTCGATGATGCGCAATTCAAGGGCGCGAACGACCAATCGCGTCGCATTGACGCCATAGCCGCCGTTGCCTTCGGGAAAGAGTTTCTGAACGAGTTCGTTCTGCCGTTTTTCAAGACTTTTCACGCCGAAAGGCATCCCGCGCAAGTTCGTGATTTGTTCCTTGGTGTAACCGAGGGCGAGATGGCGCAGAAAACGCTCATCGTATTCGTCGATTTCGTAGTCGATAAAGGCTTCCTGACGCATCAGTTGCGAACCGACGCTACTCTTGAATCGCTCGACGATTTTCGTCAGAATCGGCTCGTTGAACACCATCGTCTTGCCGTCCATCACGCTCGAAACGTCGCCACGAGTCAGCAATTCGCCACTCTTGAGAATGATGCCGTCGCAACCTGCGTCGAGCACATCGACCCATAGTTTTTCGTTGAGGATTTCGCCCGTGAAAATCAGCACTTTCACTTGTGGATAAGCCTCTTTCGTATAGCGACAGATTTCCACGCCGACGGTGGTCGATCCGCCGAGTCCGAGGTCGAGCAGCACGAGGTCGGGCACCTGTTTCTTGAGCAATTTCAGGTAACTTTGCTCGTTTTCGGCGGTGCCGATGATTTCCGCCTCGGGAATGTCGTTTTTGAAGATTCCCTGCGTGCCTTTCAGTTCGAGGGGCACGTCTTCCACGATGATTACTTTAAAAGGTTCCATATCTGTTTTGTTAATGTGATGACAATTTTTTCTGTTTTTTCCTCGCGCACGGCTTGTATTCCGCAGGCGCGAGCCTTGGCCGACTCACCGAAATCGCGCACGATTTGGCGGCAAAGGAAGTAGTCGAAATCGATGGTGAGCGGCGTGAAAAGTTGCGTCCGCTGCTGGTCGCTGAGTTTCAAATCGGGCATTTTTACCTCGATTTTGACATAATTTTCGGGTGCATTTTCTTCCTTGGCGACAGGCTCGCTTCCGCCGTGTTTCCGAAGGATTTCAAAGAGATAGACGAGCATATCGCGGTCGATGGGTTTCGCGCCCTCGACTTGTCGCATCGCCTGCGCACTGAGCATCGTGTAAAGTTCCTTGTAGTAGGAGGCCAACTCGGCGATGGGTTGCAGATTTTTCTCGGCATTCTGAAGTTGATTTTCCGATTGTGAAGCTTCGTCAGACGAGAGCAGATGGCGGATTCGCGACGGATAGTACATCGTTTCGTGCTTCAGCGTCGAAAGACAGTTGTCGAGTACGTTGTTACTGATGTGTAGGCGGTCGTTTTCGTAGTGCAAACGGCTTAGCACGTCCTCGGCCAATTCGATATTTTCCTGTTGTTTTTCTTCCTTCGCAATGCCTTTTTGCAGCGCATCGGTGATTTGTTCGACCAATGCGTCGAGCGTCGATTCTTGTGGGTCGGCATCCTTGATTCGAGCCTCGGTTTTAGACCATAATTGATTGATTTTCTGCAATTTATCCTTTTTGGAATCGTCGCTGAGCAGCGTCTGGTTGATTTTCGTGACACGCTCGAGTTTGTATCTGTAGGCCAACCGATGGCGATAATACAGGAAATAATAGGCTGGAAAAATCGTCAAAAGCAAGACAATCAAAAGGATTATCGCCACGTTTTTGTCGGTTTCCGATTTCTGCATCACGCGACAATAACTGTCGAGCGTTTTGTCGGCGGAAAGTTCGCGGAACAACTGCGTATATACATTATTATTATACGCGTAGAGTTTCCAGCGATGCAGCGCGAGAGCCGCCACCGCTGCCTCGTTGCGAATGTCGAGAATCACCTCGTAGTTCACGGGAATGCTGTCTTTGTACCACTGCAATTCGGCTGGAAGCGTCGCGGAATCACTGTATTCGACCATCAAATGGCGACCATTGGGCGAAATCTTGCGAAATTCCTCGTTCAGACAAGCGCGACAACTGTCGGCGAAGGCCAAAGTTCGTTCGTAATCGCCGCGAATGTTGCAATAATAGGCGCTGTCGGCGAAGGCGTTGGCCTTGATTTCGATTCCGGTCGATTTTTCGGAAGGTTTTGGGAGATTTTGAGCAGCGACAAACAGCGACGAAAGCGAAACGAAAAGTACCGTAATCGTCCGCAAAACACCTTTCGGCAGGCGGAACCAGAAATGGCTACCTCTACCCTGTTCGCTCTCGGCAGAAATGTCGCAAACACTGAATATCTTGCTGATTTTTCGGTATTTTTCGATGATTCCCTTGCAATTTCTGAGGCCGAAACCATTCGACTGCGTGGGCTGATGGGTCGTGAAAAGGGTTGAAAGTTGCTCCTCGCTCATTCCGCAACCCGTGTCGCTCACCGAAATTTCGACGTAATCGTCGGTCGAGGTCGAGGAAATCGTGACGCGACCGCCTTCCTCGGTGAATTTTCGGGCGTTGTCGGCCATTGTGTTGATCATAAACAGCGTCAGTGTCTTGTCGGCCTTCACGATTTCGGTCGTGTCCTCGACGCTGAAGTCGATGCCCTTGATTTGGAACGCCATTCGACCTCGCTTCACCATCTCGAAAAGCGTCTGCAGCGGAAAACTCTCGATTCGCAGGTTCAGTTCGCCCTGTCGCATCTGAATCCAATTGGTCAGAACGCCGTTGTATTCGTTGATTTTGTCGGTCAGTTCGGCGACATAGCCACAGCGTTCCTCGCGCACGGAAGCGTCTTCGCGAGTCGTCTGCAAACGGCGAATTTCGTTCAAAATTCGGTCGATGAAAGGCGTGACAATGTTCACAAGCGACACCTTCGCCCGCTGTTCCAAATATCGCTTCTTATTGTTGAGAATATGCTGTTGCGTCAAGGCGATTTGTTCGTGGATTTCCTCCTCGCGCTCTTCTTGCTCACGCGATTTCTCAAGCGTTTTCCGCTTCCAGTCTTCGAGTGGTTTGAGCAACGATTCCGACGTGAAAAGTTGGTCGTTTTTCCGTCGAAGCCGATGAAACAGGAAAAGCATCACGAGCACCAGCACAATCATCAGCAAAACCGCCGCAATCATCGTGTTCAACAGGCGCGACGATTGTCTGAGTTGGTCGGCACGCGCTTCGAGTTGGCGGTCTTGTCGCGTGCGCTCCTGCATATCGAGATAGATGTTGCGGTTGATGTCGCTGAGCGATTTTTGGTCAATCGCCGAATAGACGAGGCTGAACTGCTCGCGAATACTCGCCACGAGGTCGGGCGCACGATTGATGACGGTGTCGCGCTCGAGGGCGGTCATCAGGCAGATTTCCGCCGATTGATAGTCGCCGATGGTCCAAAAACATTCCGCTAAAGTTCGATAGGCGCCCGCAATCTGATAAACGTCGCCGTAGTCGGTGAACAATTTCAGCGCACGCTGCGCCAGATAGCCTGCAACGAGCGTGTCGGCCATCTCATCGGGATTGATCAAGACCATCGCAGGGTAATTCTCCGTCATCATCCGAGCCCGAAAATCGTCGTCTTTCAAGTGTTCGCTCATCCCTTGCAGCGCTTGTGCCTCGAAAAACGTGTAGCCGCCGCGGTGTGCCAACTGATAACAGCGCACAAGATAGTTGAATTCGCGGTCGCTGACCTCTTCCTTGGTCGCCGCTTCGACAATGCCGCCCGAACCTACATTATAAAGGAAATTCAGCAGTTGTGCCGTGTCGGCAACGCTTTCGTGGTTCAGGTCGAGTGCATTCATTGCCGCCCGCGACTGCTCAGCAAGTCCGACATAATAGAAATAGGTCGATTCGACGATGGCGAGTTCCGATTCGGCATAGGCAAACCGCCGCAACTGATGTTCGGAAAGTCGATTTCGTTCCTCCTTGATGCGCTTCAAATAGCGTTTTGCGCGTTCACGATAGTCGTAGAAAAGCTTGTTTTGCGATTCGCGCTGGCACAATCTCATCCGCTGCACATCGGCCACGAGCCGCTCTATCAAATTGTCGGTCGCGACGCTGTCCAACTGCCGTTTTGCGCGGTCGTAGTCCATCTTCGCAATGCTCACGAAAGCCAAATGATTCATCGCCTCGGCACGTCCGTCGGCATAGTCGGAAGAGGCCTCGTAAGCACGTTCCGCATAGACGCGCACCGAGTCGAGCGAGCGATAGTGATAGGCGTATGCCAAATCGTTCAACTTGTCCGCCGAATCGTGGTTTTTAGACGTGCAAGCAGAGAAAAATATCGCAATCAACAGGGTGATCAAGCTTTTTTCCACGACCGCAAAGATAGAATAAAATTCTTGAAAATACAAATTTTTTGGGCAAATTAGCGTGATTATATCAGATTTTTTAGTATTTTTGCAGGCAAATTATTAACTAAAAACAAAAAAAACATGAGATTAGACGGAAGAAGAGAGAGTCAAAATGTCGAGGATCGCCGCGGCATGAGTACTGGAACCAAGGCCGGTTTGGGTATCGGCGGCATCATTATGGTTGCCTTGATGGCATGGATTACTGGCGGAAATCCGCTGCAGGCTGTGATGCAGGAAGTCGTGCAAAACGGCGGCATCGGCACTGTTCAGGAAGAGCAGATGGACGGTCAGCGTGAATTCACCGAGGAGGAACAGCAGTTGGCCAAGTTTTCGCGTCAGGTGCTCGCCGCCACGGAAGACGTTTGGACAGAGGTGTTCCAGCAGATGGGGCGTAAATACCAACCGCCCACGCTCGTGCTGTTTACCAACCGCGTCAATTCGGCTTGTGGAACGGCATCGTCGGCTGTCGGCCCGTTCTATTGCTCGGGCGACCAAAAACTTTACATCGACCTGAGTTTCTTCACGACGATGAAGAAGCAACTCGGTGCCGATGGCGATTTTTCCTACGCCTACGTGATTGCCCACGAGGTCGGTCACCACGTTGAAAACCTGCTCGGCATCCTTGGTCAGGCACATCAGCAGATGAGCAAGACCGACAAGGTTTCGGCCAACAAAATCAGTGTGCGCCTCGAACTCCTCGCCGACTACTACGCTGGCGTTTGGGCTCACTACGACGATCAGGAATACAACTCGCTCGAGTCTGGCGACATCGAGGAAGCTATCGACTGCGCCCAGAAAATCGGTGACAACTACCTGCAAAAGAAGGCTCAGGGCTACGTTCAGCCCGAGTCGTTCACTCACGGTACCAGTGCCCAGCGCCAGAAATGGCTGAGCCTCGGCATCAAGACGGGCGATATGCGCACGACGACTTTCGGAATCCCCGAGAGCGACCTCTAATTTTTTAAATCACAGACAAAAAAGGGGAAGTTTCACGCTTCCCCTTTATGATATTCGCACAACGCATCGATGGGTTTCGAAAGGATTTTTCCGACTTCGAAACCCTCTTTTTCGGCGGCTTCTCGTAGCAGTTTTTCGTAATGAAAAGCGATGCTTCCAACGAAGTTCACCACGAGGTCGCGACGGTTGTAGGGCACGATGTTGTGACGGAAAAAGCGACGGAAACTCTCGATAACCAGCGTTTTCAACGCCTCGTTGTCGAGGTGGCGACTCATATATAAAGAGGTGGAAGCCAGAAAACGGTTGGGCATCGGTTCGCGATAGACTTTTCGGATGATGTCATCGAGCGAAAGCCCCGTTTCCGTCAGAAAATCGTCGCGAAGTTCGGCAGGCAACAAACCTTTGAAAATCGCATTCAAAAAAGCCTTTCCAAGTGCCGTTCCACTGCCCTCGTCGCCAATGATATAGCCCAGCGCTGGCGTGTTTTTCACGATTTTCTCGCCATCGAAAAGACAAGAATTACTGCCCGTTCCGAGAATACAAGCGATGCCCTCTGAATGGCTGCAGAGCGCGCGGGCGGCACCGAGAAGGTCGGATGCTGCGTGGAGTGTGATGTGTGGAGTGTGGAGTGTGGAGTGTGGAGCGATAGCGGCAAAGGGCGAGCCTGCAGCGAAAGCCTTCTGAAAAGCCTCGTTCATCTTCTCCAACTGATCGGGTCGAACACCAGCGCCATAGAAAAACATCTCGAAATCGCCGTCGTCGGGCAGTTCCGGCAATAGTTCGCAGCGCAAAATGTCCACCATCGCCTCTTCCGGCATCAAAACGGGGTTCAACCCCTGCGTCTGAAACGATTTCCTGCCCATTTCGTCGAGCAGCACCCAGTCCGTCTTCGTGCTGCCGCTGTCGGCCACGAGTACGTATCCTTTTCGATTCCTTAACTTCATATCGTTCAATTTTTCTGCAAAAATACAAAAAACTTTCATCTTTTTTCGTAACTTTGCAGCAAAATTCAGAAGAAAGATGAAAAAAACGCTAATCATATTCTTTTTTCTGTTGGCATCGACGCTGCAGAGCCACGCGGTGCTGAAGGAAAAGGACATTGACAACACGCTGTCGGTGTTGCGAACTGAACTCACGAAATTCCACTCGGAACTGGAACGGCAAAGCGGTTTCATGAAGGAGCAGCAGTCGGTGATTCGCAAGAACCTTTTCAGCGTGCTCAACCGCTCGAACCAAAATTCGCTGATGCTCTATTCGCAAAAATCGGGCTACATTTTCGACTTGACCTACGCCTGCCACGAGGCGACGGAGCAGTATCAGGAATTTCAGCGGAATGTGATGCCGTTTCGCGTGTTTTTAGACCATGCGAACAACGACATTGCCCGCTACGACAGTCTGATTATCAACCTGTCGAACATGCCGACGATGGCACTTTCCGAGCGTGCGAAAATCGACCGAAACGTGTGTCTGACATTGGCGGTGAACATTCGCCAGACGCTGAAGGACAATCGCGACCAACTCAACGACTACATTGGTTTCTACAAGACCACCGAACAGCAACTGAAAAATCTCGACGACTACGCCCAGAAGCGTTATCTGGACATTCAAACGAGCATTTTCAACAACCGAGGCGACCATTTTTTCAATATTTTGCGGAACTTGGGCGGCAATTTGCGCGACACGCGGCAGGCCATCGCCGAGAAATACCAGTCGTACAACAAGGTGAAGTCCGATTGGGATGCGCGAGTGATGATTTTTCTTTTCGCTGCACTGCTCATCTACAGCCTTATCTCGTTCGCCGTCACCTTCGTGGCCGTGCGTGTGTTGCTGCCGAAACGCTTCCAAACCGAGTCGTTCATGGCGAAGCGCACCTGCATCATCATGGCGGCGTCGGTGGTGATTTTGGCGTTGATTCTCGGTGTGATTCGTGCGACGGTCGAGCAGAATTTCCTGATTATGGCGTCGAAATTGCTCGTGCAATACACCTGGCTGCTCGGCGTGATTCTGATTTCGCTGTTGCTCCGCCTCGACGGTTCGCAAATCAAGAGCGCGTTCAAAATCTATGCGCCGCTCATCTTCATGGGACTATTGATTATCGTTTTTCGTATCGTATTGATTCCCAACGATTTAGTCAATCTGATTCTTCCGCCGTCGTTGCTCATTTGTATGTTTTGGCAGTGGTGGGTCATTCGGAAATATAATCGAAATATTCCGCGAAGCGACGTTTTCTATACCTACATTTCGCTGTTCGTTTTCGCTGCGTCGGTGGGCTGTTCGTGGCTGGGCTACACGCTCGCCAGTGTGCAACTGCTCATCCTCTGGATTATGTTGCTGACTTGCATCCTCACGCTCACCTGCATTTCGGGGTGGCTGAAGTCGTATGCACTGCGCAAAAACATCGAAGTGAAACCCATCACATCGACTTGGTTTTTCCGATTCCTCACGACGGTGATGCTGCCCGTTCTCGCCGTATTCTCGGTGCTTTTCTCGTTCTATTGGGCTGCCGACGTCTTCAATTTGAGTGAAGCGACGCGCCATATTTTCAACCAAAAATTCATCGAATCGAAGAATATCACCATCAGCATCTCGTCGATTGCCCTTGTGGTGAGCCTTTTCTTCCTCTTCAAGTACATCAACCAGACGCTGCAGAGCCTACTACGGCTTTATTTCGAGAAAAGCGACATTTCGACAGCCGGAACGCGCAGTCTGATGACGAAAAACATCGTGCAAATCGTTGTTTGGGGTGCATGGCTGCTGATTTCGCTTGGTATTATGAAGGTGAACAACACGTGGCTCGTGGTGGTTTCGGGTGGACTTTCGACAGGTATCGGTTTCGCCTTGAAAGACATCATTGAGAACATTTATTACGGCATTTCGCTGATGGCTGGACGCATCAAAATCGGCGACTGGATTATCTGCGACGGCATTCGTGGAAAGGTGACAGCCATCAACTACACCTCTACCCTGCTCGAAGCCACCGATGGCTCAGTGATAGCCTTTACAAACAGCCAACTGTTCACGAAAAACTGCAAGAATCTGACGAAAAATCACGGCTACGAACTCGTTTTGCTCGACGTCGGCGTGGCCTACGGCACAAACATTGCCGAATGTCGTCAGAAATTGGTAGATGCCATTAAGGAACTGCACATCACCGACCCGACGAAGGCTCCCGACGTGATGGTGAAAGAGTTTGGCGACAACTCTGTGAACCTGAAAATCAGTGTTTGGCTGCCCGTGATTTCGCAGGCACTCGACCGCGGTCGTGTGCTCGAATGTGTCTATAACACGCTGGCTGAGAACAAGATTGAAATTCCGTTCCCACAGCGCGACATTCACTTGATTAGTAACAAAAACGATTAAAAAAATATGAATCCGATTTTCATCGCAGGCCCCTGCGTCATCGAATCTGCCGAACTGCTCGACACCGTTGCCGAGGAACTCGTGCGCATCAACCGAACACTTGGCACCGACATCATTTTCAAGGCATCGTTCGACAAGGCCAACCGCACGAGCATCGGCTCGTTTCGCGGTCCAGGAATGGAACGCGGACTGGAAATGCTCGCCGAGGTAAAGGCGAAGCACGGTCTGCGCATCCTCACCGACATCCACGAGGCGTGGCAGGCTGCGCCCGTCGCCGAAGTGTGCGATGTGTTGCAGATTCCGGCGTTTCTCTGCCGTCAAACCGATTTGCTCGTGGCGGCGGCGCGGACGGGACGCACGGTGAACATCAAAAAAGCACAGTTTTTGAGCGGTCGCGACATGCGCTACCCTGTCGAAAAGGCTCGCGACGCCGGTGCGCAGAAAGTTTGGCTCACGGAACGCGGCAATTCTTTCGGCTACAACAATCTCGTGGTCGATTTCCGCAACATTCCCGATATGCTCGACATCGTGCCGACGGTGATCATGGACTGTACCCACAGCGTTCAACGGCCCGGTGCTGGCGATGGAAAAACTGCCGGCGACCGTCGTTTCGTGCCGTCGATGGCATTGGCGGCGAAGGCTTTCGGTGCGACTGGCTACTTTTTCGAGGTGCATCCCGCGCCCGACCTCGGCCTGAGCGATGCCGCGAATATGCTGGAACTCGCGAAACTCGAAGCGGTCGTGCGACAATTAACAATTAACAATTAACAATTAACAATTAACACTCAACAAAAATATGAAATCGCCCAAAGAATATGCCATTCAGGTCATCCGCGACGAAGCGCAGGCCGTGCTCGACCTCATTCCGAAACTCGACGAGCAGTTCGACCGCGCCGTGGAACTCATCTATCGCTGCCACGGCAAAGTCATTGTGACAGGTGTCGGAAAAAGCGGACAAATCGGTGCGAAAATCGCCGCAACGCTCGCCTCGACGGGCACACCCTCGTTTTTCATCAATCCGCTCGACGTTTTCCACGGCGACCTCGGCGTGATGACGCGCGACGACGTGGTTTTGGCCATCAGCAACTCAGGCCTCACCGACGAATTGCTGCGCTTCATCCCGATGCTGCTCCAAATGCGGGTGCCTATCATCGGCATGAGCGGCAACGGCGACTCGCTGCTGGCGAAATATTCGACCATCCACCTGAATGTACATGTCGAAAAAGAGGCTTGTCCGCTGAATCTCGCGCCCACGAGTTCGACCACGTCGCAACTCGTCATGGGCGACGCGCTCGCCATCGCGCTGATGGAGAAGCGCAACTTCAAGCCGAAAGACTTCGCTCAGTTCCATCCGGGCGGTGAACTCGGACGGCGACTGCTCACCACCGCCGGCGACGTGATGCGCAGCGACGACCTGCCCATCATTCCGAAGGAAATGCACCTCGGCGAGGCGATTATCCACGTGAGCAAGGGCAAACTCGGGCTCGGCGTGTCGCTCGAAGACGGAAAAATCGCTGGACTCATCACCGACGGCGACATTCGTCGTGCAATGGAACGCTGGCAGGCCGATTTCTTCAACCACACGGTTGACGACATCATGACGCGACAGCCGAAAACGGTGCTTCCAACGACGAAAATCACTGAGGTTCAACGAATTATGCAACAGCACAAGATTCACACGGTGCTCGTTGGCGACCAAGAGCGCCATCTGCTCGGTGTGGTCGATCATTATTCGTGTATGATTTAATCTGTGGAGTGTGAAGTGAGGAGTGTGAAGTGTAATATGAAAAGAATTGAAACGATAAAAAATTTTTGGACGAGAAGAGTCGTGCTGGCGACACTTTTCACACTTCACCTATCTTTATCCATTTCTTTAGCACAAACCTCCGATTCACTGATTATCAATCAATTACGAGAAGAAGGAGTTGCGTTTTCACACGACAACAAAGTCAAGTTACTGAAGAGCGGACAAGAGAAGTTCGACGATATGTTTCAAGCCATTCGCAATGCCCGAAGCACCGTCCATCTCGAATATTTCAACTTTCGAAACGACTCCATCGCCATGCTTCTTTTCGACCTTCTGGCGGAAAAAGCCGCCGAAGGCGTCAAGGTTCGTGCGCTGTTCGATGCTTTTGGCAATGCCTCGAACAACCAACCGCTGAAAAAGCACCATTTGAAGGCACTTCGCGAGCGCGGAATCCAAATTTACAAGTTCGACCCACTCGATTTCCCGTGGATCAACCACGTTTTTTCGCGTGACCACCGCAAAATCGTCGTCATCGACGACAGCATCGCCTACATCGGCGGCATGAACGTGGCCGATTACTACATCAACGGCACCGAACAGGTCGGTTCGTGGCGCGATATGCACTGCCGAATCGAGGGCAGCGAAGTTCGCACCCTGCAAGAAATTTTTGCCCGAATCTGGAAGAAAACGACCGGCGAAGACATCATCATCCCCCCTTCTGGGGGGAACGAGGGGGGCTCCTACTCCACCGTCGGCATCATCAACCGCGAACCCCGCACGTCGAACAAAATCATCCGCAAATTCTACTATCACGCCATCGACGACGCGCAAGACAGCATCAAACTCATCAACCCCTATCTGACCATCAACCGCAAGTTCAAGCGCAAGATTCGGAAGGCCGTCAAGCGCGGTGTGAAGGTCGAAATTATGGTTTCCACAAAGAGCGACATTCCGCTCACGCCCGACTGCGTTTTCTACAATGTCCACAAGCTGATGAAGCGTGGCGTTGAGGTTTGGATGTACGAGCCAGGCTTCCACCACACAAAAATCATCACCGTCGATGGTCGTTTTTGCACCGTCGGCAGTGCCAACCTCAATGCGCGGTCGCTGCGTTGGGACTACGAGGCCAACGCCGTCATCATCGACAAAGCCATCACGCGGCAACTCGACGAAATGTTCAACCAAGACAAAAAAGACAGTTTCCGACTGACGGAAGAATCGTGGGACCAATTCCGAACACCGTGGCAGAAATTCCGCGGCTGGTTCGCCCATTTATTGGCTCCCTTCCTCTAAAACCTCAAATCTTATTGATATCCACATATCCGTTCATCACGGCATAAATCGTCAGTGCCGACACGCTCCTCACGCCTAATTTATCCATAATATTCTTACGATGCGTGATGACCGTTGTCAGACCGATGTTGAGTCGGTCGGCAATTTCCTTGTTGATAAAACCCTTAACGATGAGCGAAAGCACCTCGATTTCGCGGTCCGACAGCATTTTTTCGCGTCCAGAAGCCATTTTCGGCAGGTTTTGACCCTGTCCGTGCGCGTATTGTTCGAGCATCAACAGCGATTTTACCAATTGTTTTTCAGGTTGATTGATGCAGAGCGAATGGAAGTCGCGCATCTGTGCATTCGGGTCGGTAGAAGTGGTCAGAACGATGGTTTTTCGACGATGTTCAAGGAAAAAATTGCGATTTTCCAGCACCAAATTCATCGCCACGAAATAATGCACATAGCCCTCGGGCTCGTTCGCCTCCAACTCGGCAAACGACCCAAACACATCGACCTGCATCATCGACGGCATCACCGCTTGCAACATCTGTCGCAAGCCAATCGCCGCCAACGTATTACTATCGACAACGGCTATTTTCGGATGGAAATTCTCCATTTATCAGCCTTTTTATGCCTCTTCTAAACTTTTTCCTGTCTTCAAATTCTCGACAAAGGCATCGATTTTATGCAATTCACGCGGAATACGGATGTTTTGCGGACAATGCGACTCACACCGACCACAACCGATGCAGTGGTTGGCCTGACGCAGACGCGGAACGCTTCGGTCGAGTCCAATCAAGTAATTTCGGCGCAGTTTCGCGTATTTGGGGTCGAGCGCGTCGGTCGGCAGCGTGCCCTCGTTCTTACATTTGTTATAATGTTGGAAAATGCCCGGAATGTCGATTCCGTAAGGGCACGGCATACAATACTTGCAGTCGGTGCAGGGAATGTTTTGCATCGAGAAAAGTTTGCGGGCGATGTGGTCGTCGAGGAATCGCTGTTCCTCCTCGTTGAGCGGCTTAAGCGGACAGTACGACAGCAGATTGTCCTTCAGATGCTCCATATAGGTCATTCCCGACAGCACGGTATAGACACCTTCGGGCGTACCTGCGTAGCGGAAAGCCCACGACGCCACGCTGTGTTCGGGGTCGCGTTTTTTCAGTTCGGTGGCAACGAATTGCGGCACATTTGCCAGTCGTCCGCCGAGCAGCGGCTCCATCACGGCGGCGGGAATGTTTCGCTTCTGAAGTTCGCCATAAAGGTAGCGCGCATCGGTGTTTCGGTCATTGATTTCGTTGGCATAGTCCCAATCGAGATAATTCAGTTCAATCATCACGAAGTCCCACTTGTATTTGTCGTGCCACGACAGCAGCGTGTCGAACACCTCGATGTCGCCGTGATAGGAAAAACCGAGGTTGCGAATGCGACCTGCCTTGCGTTCCTCAGCGAGATAATCGAGCATTCCGTTGTCGATATAGCGCGTGCGGAATGCGTCCATTCCACCACCGCCAATGCTGTGAAGCAAGTAGAAATCGATGTAATCGACCTGTAATTCCTTGAACGAATTTTTATACATTTGGATGCTTGCCTCGCGCGTCTGCGTTTCGGGTGCGAAATTCGACAGTTTCGTCGCCACGAGATACTCACTACGCTTGTGACGGCTCAGGGCGATGCCCGTGCTGCGCTCCGACATTCCCTGACAATAGGCGGGGCTCGTGTCGAAATAGTTCACGCCGTGTTCGATGGCGTAATCCACGAGTTGATTGACCATTTCCTGGTCGATTTCCGCCTTGTTTTCACGTGCCGATTCGCCGTGATCGACGGTCGGCAGGCGCATCATTCCATAGCCGAGCAGCGAAACCTTGCCCGTGTTGGGAATATCGCGATAGGTCATCTGGCCGACGGGCGGCTCCACCTGCTGTTTGTATTCGTCTTCAGCGGCTTTCTGGCCATTGGACTTGCAGCCAACGAGTGCCGCACTGGTGGCAACGGTTCCTGCTCCGAAAATCTTCAGAAACGAGCGGCGGGAAATATTTTTGTTATTCATAATTATTAATTTTTAATTATTAATTTAATCTGTGCACTTCGTGTCCTTCGACATAAATCGCCGAGAACGGACGTGCCGGACAGAGATTTTCGCAGGCTCCACAGCCGATGCAGCGCGATTCATTCACCGCTGGAACGTATGCCGATTCTTCATTTTCTTCATCGACTGGCACCATTTCGATGGCTCCGACGGGACAATGACGGGCGCAGTTGCCACATTCGACGCCGTCGGTCAGCGGAATACAGTTTTTCTTAACCCAAACGGCGTGTCCGATTTGCGTCGAAGCCTTTTCCTCGGGCTTGATGAGTTTGATGGCACCCGTCGGGCAAACCTCCGAACAGTCGTTGCACTCGGGACGGCAATAGCCCTGCTCGTAACTCATCGTCGGCATCATCAGCGTCATCAGGTCAGACGAGGGTCGCAGCACCTGATTCGGACATTTCGACACGCAGAGTTGGCAGCCCGTGCAGTGTTGCGCAAAATGCTTCGCCGACAACGATCCCGGCGGTGTAATCGGTGTTTGGCGATGGGGCGCAACCTTGTCTTCGATGGTCGCAAAACCACCATCGACTTTCTTCGCCTCCTGAGCCAATGCAGCCGTCGAAACCATCGCCGTAGCCAACAGGAACGAGCGTTTGGAAGTGTCGGGCTTCTCTTCGGCAGCCTCCTTTACTCCTTTACTCCCCAACTCCTTCACGCCATACTTCAACGCCCCAAACTTACACTGACCGACGCAATTTCCACAGACCACGCAGCGCGAATAATCCACCGTGTGGGTCTTGTAGTCGATGCAGGAAGCCTTGCAATTCTTCGTACAAAGCGAGCAATTACGGCATTTTTCGGCATCAAATCGAATTTTCATCAACGAAAAACGGCTGAAAAAACTCAACGCCGTGCCGACGGGACAAATCGTGTTGCAATAGGTTCGACCATTCGCGAAAGCCAGCGGAATCAACACCAAACAAGTGATGCCGGCGATGGCAAGCACGATTCCAAACGACGGCAACAACACATCGACCGAATAGAACGCATAACTGTCAATGCTCTCGGCGATAGCGGCCAGACCGTTGTTCGCCAATTTCCAAATCGGTTGGAAAATCGTCGTGGCGATGCGTCCGAAAGCACTATACGGCTCAAGCAACTGGAAAATGCTGCCGACACCTGCCACAAGTGCCACGACAAACACGCCGAGCATAGTGTAGCGCAGCCACGAAAGGGCTTTCGAGGCGGTGTAGCGGTTCTTTTTCGTTTTCTTGCCCAGCCACGCAATAACATCTTGGAAAATGCCGAGCGGACAAATGACCGAGCAATAAATTCGGCCAAAAATGAGCGTCAGCACGACGAGGGCGACAACCACAATGAGGTTCAGCGCGAGAATCGCAGGCAAAAACTGGATTTTCGCCATCCATCCGAGCCAGCGATGCGCAATTCCCGTGAAATCGAGGAAGAGCAGCGTGATGCCGATAAACATCACGGTGGCCAGTGTAATTCTGATTTTTCGTAACATTATTGTTAATTGCTAATTGTTAATTTTTAATTGTAAAAATGCTTATTTCATAGAGCAACCAAATCGGCAGCGACACGATGATGAGCGTGAAGGCGTCGGTGGTCGGTGTGATGATGGCTGCCACGATGAGGATGACAACGACGGCATGGCGACGATAATCGCGCATCAACTGCCGATTGAGCAGTCCCATTTGTCCGAGAATCCAGCAAACGACGGGCAGTTCAAACACCAATCCCATCACAAGGCTCATCGCAATGAGCGTGTCGATGTACGACTGAAGCGTCAGCATATTCGCCACGTCGGCACTGACCTGATACGTGCCCAGAAATTTCACCGTCAGCGGGAAAATCAGGCAGTAGTTCAACAACGTTCCGATGGAGAACATCACGTAGGCACTGCCCACGATTTGCACGGCATAGCGACGTTCGCGCTCGTAAAGGGCTGGCGAGACGAAGGCGAAAATCTGATAGAGCACATAGGGCGACGCGACGAGCAATCCGGCGTAAATTGCCACCTTCAGGTGAATCATAAACTGCTCGGTCAGCCCCGTGTTCATTAGTCCGACGCTAAACGGCTCGACACCCATCAGCCGAAAGGTGAAGAAGTCGCTCGAGCGCGGTGCCAGCACGATGTCGAACAGCGTTTCCTTGAAACTGAACGCCACGATGCCCACCACGCCGACCACCGCCAGACAACGCAAAATCCGCGTCCGCATTTCGTCCAAATGGTCCCAAAACGAGGCCACTTCCGTGTCACGGCTCATCTTTCTTCGCCTCTTTTTTCTCGTCCAGTTTCAGGTCGTCCTCGACCTCTTTCATTCCGTCCTTAAAACTCTTCACGCCCTTTCCCAAGCCCTTCATCAGTTCGGGAATTTTCCTTCCGCCGAAAACGAGCAGGATGATGAACGCGATGACTAATAGTTCAGGTACTCCAATTCCAAACATAATTTGCTTTTAAATGATAAATTCGTTAAAATTCAATCGCAAATTTACAATTTTTTCTTTGAACACACAAAAATTTTTACTTTTTTTTATTTTTTCGGGTGAAACATTGCGCTTCTCGTCATTTTCATCGTTTTTCTTTTGTCGATTCAGAATTATTGCGTAAATTTGCAGGTTATGAATACAAGGAATTCGACCCTTAGACGTTGGATTGTGATGGTCATCGTGTCGTTCGCGATGATGACCGGCTACGTGTTTTGGGACATCGTGTCGCCCCTTTCCACCACGCTGAAAGCCCCGCTCGACGAGGGCGGAATGGCGTGGACGGCGGCGGAATACGGCTTTTATGCCGGGTCGTACAGCATTTTCAACATCTTCCTGCTGATGCTGTTTTTCGGCGGTGTCATTCTCGACAAGTGCGGCATCCGCTTCACGGGCATTCTCGCCACGGGAATGATGCTCGGCGGCGCGGCGGTGAATTGGTTGGCGCTCTCGCATATCGTTCCGACGACCTACGTCGAAATGCCGTTCACATTTTTCGGCCTAATACCCGAACATTTGAAGACGCAAGTGCTCGTTTCGGCGATGGGTTTCGGACTGTTTGGCGTCGGTTGCGACATCACGGGCATCACCGTCTCGAAAGTCATCACGAAATGGTTCACAGGCCACGAACTCGCCTCGGCAATGGGACTTCAAGTGGCGATGGCGCGACTTGGAACCGCCTCGGCCATCAGCCTCAGTCCGCTCATTGCGCAAAATTACGGACTTTCTGCCTCGTTGCTCGGCGGTGCACTGCTGTTGTTGGCAGGATTTCTGATGTTCATCGTCTATACGTTGATGGACAAATCGGCGAAAACCGAGGGCGAAAAAAAGGACTTTTCACTGACGAAAAACCTCTCGCGACTCGCCACGAACAAAGGCTATTGGCTCATTGCGCTGCTCTGCGTGCTGTTCTACACGAGCATTCGCCCGTTCCTCAAATTCGCCACCGACGTACTCGTCAACAAATACGGCATCGACCCCGTCACGGCAGCGTGGATTGTGTCGCTGCTACCCTACGGAACCATCGTTCTCACTCCACTTTTCGGCTCGGTTTACGACCGCATCGGACGCGGTGCCACGCTGATGCTCGTCGGTTGTGCGCTCGTGCTCGTTTGTCATGTCGTTTTGGCGCTTCCGATGGCGAATGCGACGTGGTTTGCAACGGTGGTGATGGTGTTGCTCGGTGTGGCGTTTTCGCTCGTTCCGAGTGCGATGTGGCCCAGTGTTCCGAAACTTGTTCCGATTGAGCAACTTGGCACGGCCTACAGCATCATCTATTTCATTCAAAACATCGGACTGATGCTCGCGCCGATGTACATTGGCAACATCATCGACGACAACACCGCACCCGACGGCCACGTCAATGTCACCGTTCCGATGTCCGTCTTCGCGCTGTTCGCCCTCGCCTCAGTCGTGGTCGCCGCCCTGCTTCTCTACGTCGATCGGCGCGAGGACTATGGGTTGGAAAAATCAAATATTAAATCGGAAAAACGAAAATAATTGCGAATAATTTTGTATCTTTGCAAGTGAAAAAAAGTGGATAACGATATGAAACGATTGAAATTAGCGACAATTTTCGCGCTGGCGGCGATGCTGGCGGTGAGTTGCGGAAGCAAAAACGAAGAAAAGAAGTTTAACGAATTTGAGTTGAGCGAACTGCCGCAGTTGGCGGTGGGCGACAGCGTGCAGGGCGTGGCTGCGCCGTTTGCAGGTGTTTTGGGAAGCAACCTCGTGGTGGCAGGTGGCTGCAATTTCCCCGAAATTCCGGCTGCGGAAGGTGGCGCGAAACGCTTTTATGCCGAGGTTTTCGCACTCGACCTAAGCGACTCGCACGGCTGGTTGAAACTGGGCGAACTGCCGAAACCGTTGGCCTACGGCGCGACGGTTGCTGTGCCCGAGGGATTGGTTTGCATCGGTGGAACGAGCGACGGAAAATCGTCGGAAAATGCTGTTTTTCTGCTCACTCCTCAAAACCTCAAAACCTCGAAACCTCAAAACCTTCCACCCTTGCCCGTTGGCCTCGACCAACACGCCGCCGTCTATGACAACGGCACGATTTACGTCGCTGGCGGACAGAGCGACGGCAAGCCCAATCGCTCGATTTTCGCTTTGGAATACGGCAAAAATGCCAAAAAATGGTTCGAGATGTTCCAAACGACGGACAACGAGGCTCGTTTACAGCCCTGTCTGGTGGTTCAGAATGGCGAAATCGGTCAGGACTTGTATCTTTTCGGCGGTTTCGACCCTGCGACAAAGAAATGTAGCGAACAGGGAATCGCGTGGAATCTGAAAACGAAAACCGCGAAATTCATCCCTCAAAATTCAACACCCAACACCCACCACCTAACACCCAACACCAAAAATCTATCACCTACCTTCCCCCCAGTTGGGGGGAGCGAGGGGGGCATCGCCTTCGTCGGCACCACTGCCCTGCCCTGCGGAGCCAACAACATCCTGTTTTTCGGCGGTGTGAACAAGCAGGTTTTCGAGTCGGCTCTGCAAAATCCGCAGCCCGACTACCTCACGCACGAGCCCGACTGGTATCAATTCCGCGAGTCGTTGCTCGTCTATAACACCATCACGGGCGCGTGGTCGTCGCAGTTTGCCGACAAGCGCCTCGCACGTGCCGGAGCCGCCGTCGTGAAAGGTTCGGAAGCCAATACTTTCTATATCGTCAATGGCGAATCGAAGCCCGGCATCCGTTCAGCTGAAGCGTCGAAACTCAGCATCAGTTACACTGCGAAATTCGGTCTGCTCAACTGGATTGTGCTCGTCGTCTATCTCATCGCGATGTTGCTGCTCGGCTACTATTTTATGAAACAGGAATCGGGTTCGGAAGACTTCTTCAAGGGCGGCAACCGCATTCCGTGGTGGGCGGCAGGCATCAGTATTTTCGCCACGATGCTCTCGGCCATCACCTATATGTCGATTCCGGCAAAGGCGTATATGACCGACTGGACCTACTACCCGATGCAGATTTGCATTCTCATTGTGTCGTTCCCCGTCATCAAGTATTTCCTGCCGTTTTTCCGCCGTCTGAACGTCACGACTGCCTACGAATACCTCGAACACCGCTTTTCCTATGCCATCCGACTGATGGCATCCGTGTTGTTCATCGTGTTTATGGTCGCTCGAATGGCATTGGTGCTGTTCCTGCCGTCGCTCGCTATGACCGCCGTCACGGGCATCGACATCTATCTTTGTATTGTCGTGATGGCCGTCGTCACCATTGTCTATTGCACGATGGGCGGTGTCGAGGCGGTGGTTTGGGGCGATGTCGTGCAGGGCATCATCCTTGTTGGAGGCGCTTTCCTTGCTGCCGGCTACCTCATTCTGAACACGGGCAGCGGGGCGTCCGATTTCTTCCAAATCGCCACTGCCAACGACAAATTCCGCCTGTTCAACTGGTCGTTCGACTACCGCACGGCCACGTTCTGGGTCGTGATTCTCGGTGGATTGGCCAATAATTTGATTTCCTACACGAGCGACCAAACCGTCATTCAGCGTTATCTGACGACAAAAGACGAGCGTTCTGCCGCCCGAAGCATTTTGACGAACGGAATGATGTCGGTCATCGTCACCATCGCGTTTTTCACCATCGGAACCGGCCTCTACACCTTCTACAAAACCCATCCGACGGCCACCGACCTGACGATGCAGAAGACCGACGCCATTTTCCCGTTCTTTATGATGAGCCAACTGCCCGCAGGCATCGCCGGACTGCTCATTGCAGCCGTTTTCGCCGCCACGATGTCCACGATTTCGTCGAATATCAACTCGATTTCGACCGCTTTCACCGTCGATATTTGGAAGAAAGCAAGACCGAACATCAGCGACAAGGCAACTGTGCGAACCGCCCGCGTCACGGGCATCGTCGCCGGTCTGATTGGTATGGTGATTGCGATTCTGATGGCCACAATGAACATCCAGTCGCTGCTCGACTATTTCAACACGATTCTCGGTTTGCTTTCGGGTGCTGTCGGCGGACTGTTCCTGATGGGAATTTTCTTCCCACGCATCGGCGCACGAGCTGCATTCATCGGCTTCCTCGCAGGCACGGCCACCGTCTTCTGGATGAATTTCTACACGACGGCCAACTTCCTGCTCTTCGGCTTCACGGCCATCGCCGTGAGTGTTGTCGTGGCACTGATTTTCTCGATGATTTGGCCCGAAAAACGACCGTTGAAAGGGTTTACGTGGGTGACGCGACCCGAGGAAAAAGGATAAGGAATTACAACTGCTGAAAACGAGCGCGAAGTCCCTCGACATCGAGTCTGTTGCCGATGAAAGTCAACTGGGATTTCGGCTCTTTTTCGTCCGCTCCGATGATGGCGTAAAGGTTGTCGGCGAGGTCGAAACGCAGGTATTCTGCCCCGACGAGGACAACGCCTTTCGCACGGGGAATGTAGCCGAAGCGACCGCGAAGAACGTCTTCGAGCAAAACAATCAGTTCGGCAAGCGACGAAAGGGCGACATTTTTCAGCGTGATTTGTTGCGGTTGTCCAAGATTTTGGGCGACGTCGTTCAAAGAATAGCCGAGGCTTCTTTTCCGATATTCAGGGGTTTCGACGGCCTTCGCTGCCGACTGCGAACCTTCAAAAAGGGCATTCCACCATTGATCGTCCATCGTCGAATAATGCGAGGAAATGATTTCGGCATCAGCGTTGAGGGTGCGAATTTGCTCCGTCGCACGCTGCAAAAGTTCTGGAGACTCGTTTTCCGACTTCGAGAAAACGATTTTCGAGGCGTGTTTGACCTGATCGGTGTAGATTTCGGGAAATTCCTTGAGATAGGAGTTGATGGACCTCGGCGCAAGCACCAACACCGACGGAAGCAACGCAATTCGCTCGTATTCGATTCGGCGGATGCTGCTGAGAATGTTTCCGAGTTTCCCGATGCCTGTCGGTTCAATGACAAGGTATTCGGGATCCATTGCTGCAGAAATGGAAAGGACGGTATTGACGAAGGAATCTTTCTTCGTACAACACACGCACCCTTCCATAAATTCCAGTATCTCAAGAGCGCCGCCCCCGGAAAGGGAGCGGCTGTCGAGATTGTTGTCGCCGTATTCGTTTTCAAGGATTACAGGTTGTTTCTTCGTGCGCCTGATCAGTTCTTTGATGAACGTGGTCTTTCCGGCACCCAGAAAACCCGATACGACGAGGATTTTCATTGTATATTAAGCTAATCTGACGACGGGCTTGATGAGTTCAGCAGGCTTGTCCTTCATGATTTGAAGAGCCTCGGGAATGTAGTCCCAACCGTCATAGATGTGGCTGGCCAAGAGGCTGACGTCGAGTTTTCCAGAAGCGACGAGCGCACCGAGTTTCTCCATGCGCAGACGTCCGCCCGGCATCAAACCGCCGTTGATTTGCTTGTGGCCCATGCCTACGCCCCACTCCACACGCGGAATGTTGATGTAGTCGCCACTGCCAAGATAGTTAACATTACCGATTTTTCCACCCGGTTTCAGCGAACGGATGGCCTCGTCGAACGTTTCGCACGTACCACCGGCAATAATCACCTTGTCGAAGCCCTTTCCATTAGTCATAGCGAGAGCCTGCTCGGAAATCGAACCATTTTTATAGCTGATGAACTCGTCGGCACCGTACTTTTTAGCGGCTTCAACGCAATTCGGGCGCGTTCCGACGGCCACGATGCGCGAAGCACCACGGAAAGAGGCAGCGGCAACGCTCATCAGACCAACCGGTCCAATGCCGATGACGAGCACCGTGTCGCCAAACTGCACGTCGGCCAGTTCAACGCCGTGGAAACCTGTCGGAACCATGTCAGACAGCATACAAGCATCGACCGTGTTAATGTTTTCGGGCATGTGAGCGAGGTTGCCATCGGCATCGTTCACGTGGAAATACTCGGAATCAAGACCGTCCTTGAAATTCGAGAACTTCCAACCAGCCAACATACCACCCGAGTGCATCGAGTAGCCTGCCTGAGCCTCAAGCGAGTTCCAATCAGGCGTGATGGCGGGGACGAGCACGCGGTCGCCCGGCTTGAAATCTTTTACACATTCACCCACTTCGACGACTTCGGCACAACCTTCGTGACCGAGAATCATGTTGCGGCGGTCGCCCACGGCGCCTTCCCAAACGGTGTGAACGTCAGAAGTGCAAATCGCAATGGCAAGCGGTTTGCAAATCGCATCCATCGGCCCGGGCTTCGGAATGTCTTTTTCAATCCAGCCCACTTCGCCGATTTTAAGCATGGCAAATCCTTTCATTTTTCCCATAACTTTTTCCATTTTTTGTGTGTTTTGCAGCACTTTTAGATTATTGATTTTGTTAATGATCGTTACAGATTAGTTATCGTATTTCGTCTTGTCTGACCCTTGCCAATGCCCTGTGCTGCATTAAAGAGAATGGCAAAAATCTTAAAGCGGTGCAAAGTTATTAAATAATCTTGAAAATTACACCATTTTTTCCATTTTTTTTCAAACTTTTTTCCATTTTTTTTCTACCTTTGCACCCATGAAACGAAAAATAGCACTATATTTCCTTTTTTTTACGGCTTCGCTACTCCATGCACAAGTCCAGTGTGAGGACACTTGCCAGCACGTTCACGGCATCGACTTGAGCCATTATCAGGGCAATGTTTTTTGGGAACATGTCGGCCAGGATGCCCACAATGCCTACGTCTATCTGAAGGCGACGGAGGGCGGCGACCGCATCGACCCGACATTCAAGAAGAACATCGACCTTGCCCATCGTCACGGGTTGAAGGTCGGTGCCTACCATTTCTATCGCCCCATCACCAACCAGCAGTTGCAACTGAAGAATTTCCGTGCGCAATGTCGTCCGCAGGAACAAGATTTGATTCCGATGATCGACGTCGAGACCACCAACGGACTGCCCACGGCGCAGTTTTGCGACTCTCTTTTCAAGTTTTTGGAGATGGTCGAGCAAGAATATCAGCAGAAACCGCTTGTTTATACGGGTGCGAATTTCTATGACAAACATCTGCAAGGAAAACTCGACCATTATCTGGTGATGATTGCGCAATATACCGACTACGAACCCCGTCTGAAGGACAATCGAGACATCACGATGTGGCAATACACGGCGAAAGGTCGAATCCGCGGCGTGAACGGTTTTATTGACAAAAGTCGATTCATGGGGCGGCACAAACTTCGTGAAATTCGTTTCCGCCACTATGAAGAATAATGTATTCACAGAAATAACTTAAAAATACAACAAGAATATGGCAATTATAAAATGTCCGGAATGTGGACACCAAGTCAGTGACAAAGCTCCCACCTGCCCGTCGTGCGGTGTGGAAATCGCAGGAAAAGTCGTGCGCTGCCACCAGTGTGGAGCCATCTATTTCTCGGAACACGATGCGTGTCCGATTTGTAGCTATCCCAACACGCGACAAAAGCGTGAAAACACGGCCAATGTGACGCCGCCACCCATTCCGCCGACGAAAAAACCGGCAGAAAACGAGGCTCCGCAGCCGAAACCCGAGAAAAAAAGCCATTACGGAATCTTCTTTTTCTCGTTGCTGATGGCTGCCGTCACCTGCGGAACGCTGTTCTACTTCTACCACACAGCCAAAGACACGAAGGAAGCCGAAGCCTACAACTACGCCATCACGAGCGAAGACCCGCTGGTTTTGCAGAGTTTCCTCGACACTTATCGCGATGCCAATTCCGATCGTCGCGACTCGGTCGAGGCTCGGCTGATGGCCATTCAACAAGCCAGTCGCGACTGGGCCGAGGCTTGTGCAAGCCGCTCGAAAACGACCATCCAGAAATATCTTGAAAAATATCCAAACTCGGCCCATAAAGGCGAGGCACTCAACAAAATCGACTCCATCGATTGGGCGAAAGCAAAGGAACTCAATTCCGAACAAGGCTACGAGCAATACCTTAAAGAGCATCCCAGCGGCGCGCACGTCGATGATGCCGACGAAGGTATCAAGAATTTGCGGATGAAATACCTGCAACCCGAGGAAAACACGATGCTCCAGAACCTGATTCGCCGCTTTTTCCAGAATGCCAACGTTCGCAACGACGAGGCGATGAAAACCGATTTGGCCGACGTGCTGCTGCAATTCCAAGGCGAGAAAAACGTGCCTGCGGCCAAGGTGGCGTCGTATATGCATCGGGCAACGTGGCGCGTGATGGGCGACTACAAAATCGAGAAGAAACCGACCGAGACCGACGAGGCCGAATACGCCATGAAGTTCACCGTCGTGCAGGAAGGTGAAGCCGAGGCACAAAAAAATCCTTCCAAATACTTTGTCGAAACAAAAGTGAATTCGGAAGGATTGATCGTCGAACTAAATCTGAGTCGAGTCGTCGAATAACGCGGCTCAATCGTTCTGCGGAATCGCGTATTTATCGCCTGTCTGCTTAACGTAGTGGCGGGCGTAAGGTGTCGGGAATCCGGGACGCTTCACAATGGGAAGACCATATTTCGTGCGCTTGTACGTACCGTTTTCCTCTTGTTTTTCCACCATATCGTTGTATTTCACGATGAGGTACTGCGCCAGTTGATTCCAGCGGTCGAGCATCTGCTGTGCCTTCTCGTTGCTGTAGTTGTTCAGGAATTTCACGGCTGCGGCCTCGTCTTGGGCGTGCAGGGCGACGGCCTTCTGCTCAATGGCTTTCTGTTGGTCGAAATAGCTCTTTTCAAGTGAGTCGCGCACGGCTTCGAGTGCCGGGAACATCTGCGAATAGCGCGGATAGACCATATTCGCCACCCAGTTTTGCACCCAATAGGCATTCTTGAACGAGAAATGGAACGCATCGGCGCCGGGCGTGTTGTAACATTCGGGTTGCACGGTGTTTCCGCAATAAATCGGCGTGTAGGGAACCATATTGCCGTCGTCGTTGCCGAACCAGAAGCAACCGCCAATCTGTCGGGGCAGCCACGAGCGCATCTGACTCACGAACGAGAAGCCCGACTGCTGCGTCGAAATCGGACGCTCGTTGAAATATTTCTTGCCATCGACCTCAAACGAGAGCGGCGACGGACGGTAAGGCATCTGCCAGATGCCGCCACCGACAGTAGTCGAATCAACGGCGAGCGGTGTGCCTTCGTAGTGGTCGCGCATACATTTTTCGACATCCTGCATACTGAGTTTGCGGTTCGGGATAATCCACAGCGGCATATCCTCTGCCTTCGGGTCCTCGCCGAGTGCCCACGGCAGATAACGCTCGGCAAAACCGTCTTGGAAATGGCGGAAGAAAGCCCAAACGCGGGCATCGCAATAGCGACGACCACCGAAATCGGGCGCGGCATAGACCCATTTCCACGAGAAATCGGCATCCGTACCATCGTACCACTTCATCACGCGGGCGTAGTTGATGACATCTTTAGAATAGTAGAGGTCGGCCTTCGCGTTTTTCTCGGTCGGATAGAAGCCCTTCGGGTTGATTTTCTTACCTGTGAAGAACTTTCCGATGCGACTCTGATTGGCGTGGGCGCAAATGGCATCGTCGGGCACGCGCATCGCCACCCAAACCACTCGATTCATCTTCGGCGAATAGAACTCGCTGCCGGGTGTTCCCGTGCCCATCAGTTCGAGAATCCACGCCTCGTTGGGGTCGCAAATCGAGAAAGTTTCGCCACTCGAGCAGTAGCCGTGCTTTTCGACGAGCGACGTCATCACGCGAATGGCCTCACGAGCCGAGCGCGAGCGTTGCAGCGTGATGTAAATCAGCGAACCGTAGTCGATGATGCCGGTCGTGTCGATCATTTCGTCGCGACCGCCGTAGGTGGTTTCGCCGATGGTCACCTGCCACTCGTTGATGTTGCCGATGACGTTGTAGGTCTCGGGAGCCTCGGGAATTTCGCCGAGATACTTGTTGGAATCCCAGTCATAGACCTGTCGCATCGTGCCCGGGGCGTGTTTTCCTGCCGGAAAATGGTAGAGGCCGATGAACATTCCGTAGGAATCGGCGTTGTAGGTACAAATGACCGAGCCGTCGGTCGAGGCTTTCTTGCCCACGATGAAGTTGGTGCAAGCGTTTGCTGCGGCGTGGAAACCGCAAAGCAAAACGATGGAAAGAATCAATTTTTTCATTGTTGATAGTAGTTTGGTTAGATTGATTGATTTTCTGATTTATTCGGGACGGAGTTGGCTTTCTTTCTCGGCTGGGTCGAGTTCCAGTTCGAGCGGTTGTTCCATCGTTTCCATCCCCCTGTCGTCGAGCCGTTGGCCTCGCGGTTCGGGTTCTGGAGCGGATTGTTCCGAATTTCCGTCCGAGTGCATTCTGACGAGTGCGATATTGCCCACGTGCAGCATTTTCAGCGTCGATTGCGAGTCGTTGCTGGTGTTGCGCTGGAGGGCGAAATAGCCCGAAATCTGCTTGATTCCGAGTCTTTTCGCATCCGCGATATTCACTTTATAGAGGTTGTCGGCATACATCCGCGTCATAGCGGACGCCGTGCTGTCGTTGTCAAAAGTAATGGCGAGCAGGGCAATCGCGTCGCGCATTCCGTCTTGGTAGATGAATTTCGCGTCGTAACTGAGCACGAAGTGGTCGCCAGGCTTGTAGGTCGAATCGGCGGTGAGCGTGAAGGAATAGACGTTGAAGCCGGGATGCTGCATCAGCACAAACGAGGGGTCGCCCGACCAGACATTGGCCGTGTCGCCCGTGTTGGAAATCGTCAGGAATTGGTTGGCTTC
>Ga0256405_10000594_pt1 | contig 117273 bp, 97 predicted proteins | sample RumenRJG_02DNA_FD_189096 | JGI IMG/M metagenome (GOLD analysis project Ga0256405, IMG submission 189096) | Bovine rumen microbial communities from Lethbridge, Alberta, Canada - RJG_02 | ecosystem: Host-associated > Mammals > Digestive system > Stomach > Rumen | place: Canada: Alberta...
TCATCGGCAACCCTGAAATCCTCCTGGCCGACGAGCCAACGGGTAACCTCGACTCGAAGATGGGTGCGGAGATCATGGAACTGCTCCACCGCCTGAACCGCGAGGACGGCCGCACCATCGTCATGGTAACCCACAACGAGCAGCAGGCCGCCCAGACCGACCGCATCATCAAGTTCCTCGACGGACGGCAGATTATGTGAAACAACGAATTACGCGAATTTCACGAATTTATTTTGACCACAGATTAAACGGATTACACGGATGATTAAGATCATACAACATGCCTTTGCGCTCATCCGCGAAAACAAACTCTTCTCGCGCCATGTACAAACGTCCCGTCGAAGCCTTACATCATGAATAGAGTTTTCGCGTTCTTCCTCGCTTGGTTGCCCCTCGCCGTCTCGGCACAGACGGACACGCTGCACCTCTCCCTCGACGACTGCATCATGATGGCGCGCCGCCAGAGCATCGATGCAGCCGTGGCCCTGGGCGAACTGCGGTCGGCCTACTGGCAGTGGCGCAGCTACCGGGCCGACCTGCTGCCGGAGGTGTCGCTGTCGGGCACGGCGCCGTCGTGGAACAAGCGCTACAGCTCGTACCAGCAGGCCGACGGCTCGCTGTCGTTCGTGCGCAACGACTACCTCGGACTGGACGGCGCGGTGAACATCACGCAGAAACTGTGGCCCACGGGCGGCACGCTCAGCGTAGAGTCGTCGCTTGACTATCTGCACCAGTCGGGCAGTGGCGGGTCGGGTAATCAGTTCATGTCGCTGCCCGTGGCCGTCACCCTCTCGCAGCCGCTCTTCAGCGTGAACCACCTGAAATGGAACCGCCGCATAGAGCCGCTGCGCTACCGCGAGGCCCAGGCGCGATTCCTCACCGAGACGGAGCAGGTGGCCATGCAGGCCATCAGCCTCTATTTCGGTCTGCTGCTGGCCGGCGAACAGGTGAACATCGCCCGCCAGAACCTGCAGACCGCCGAGAAACTCTACGAGGTGGCGCAGGCCAAGCGCCGCATGGGCACCATCAGCGAGAACGACGTGCTGCAGCTGCGCCTCGACGTGCTCACCGCCCGCAGTGCCCTGACCAACAGCGAGAGCACCCGTCAGGCCCGCCAGTTCGCCCTCCGCTCGTTCCTCGACGTGGAAGCCCCCATCGCCGCCACCGTTCCCGAAGCGTCGGCCTTGGGTCTCCATCTCGACTACGAGGACGTCCTTACCCACGCCATCCAGAACAACGCCCTCGCCACCACCATGCGCCGCCGCCAGATGGAGGCCGACTACGCCGTGGCCTCGGCTCGCGCCAACCGCCAGAGCATCAACCTCTACGCCCAACTGGGCTACACCGGCACGGGCGACAACATGAACAGCGCCTACCGCAACCTGCTGAGCAACGAGGTGGTCTCGGTGGGCATCACCGTGCCGCTGCTCGACTGGGGCAAGCGCAAGGGGCAGCGTCGCCTCGCCGAGAGCAACCGCGACATCATCCAGGGCCAGCTGCGCCAGCAGTCGCAGGACTTCCGTCAGAACATCTTTATCCTGACCGAGCAGTTCAACAACCAGGCCGAGCAACTGCGCATCGCCTGCGAGGCCGACACCATCGCCCGCCGCCGCTACCACACCAACGTCGAGACGTTCAAGATAGGCAGCATCTCGACCCTCGAACTCTCCAGCGCCCAGACCGCCAAGGACCAGGCCCGCCAGAACCGCATCCAGCAGCTCTTCAATTACTGGTACTATTACTATCAGCTCCGCAGCATCGCCCTTTGGGACTTCGAGCGCGGCTGCGAACTCACGGCAGACGTAGAACGTCTCATTGAACATTGATCATTGAACATTAGATATATGAAGAACGACAATCAGACGATGGACAGGGCGATTCCTGTCAGTGAACAACGTCGGCGCAAACTTCGTCGCATCGCCGTGGCCGTTGCCATCGCGGTAGCAGTGCTCGGCGCAGGTGCCTGGCTCGGCACGCAGATGATTCCGACCCTCGACCGCAAGGCACTCTTCATCTCCGAGGTGGACCGCGGCACCATCGACGTCAGCGTCTCGGCCACGGGGCGCATCGTGCCCGCCTTCGAGGAAATCATCGTGTCGCCCATCAGCTCGCAAATCCTCGAGGTCTACGCCCATAGCGGCGACAGTGTCAACATTGGGCAGCCACTACTCCGACTGGATCTCCAGTCGGCTGAAACCGACTACTCCAAGGCCCTCGACGAGCGCGAGATACGCCGTCAGCAGACCGCCCAACTGAAGGCCAACGTAGAGACCCAGCTCTCCGACCGCCGCATGCAGATTGAGGTGAAGGAGATGGAACTCTCGCAACTCGAAGCCCAACTGCGCAACGAGCTCTACTTAGACAGCCTCGGCTCCGGCACCCGTGACCGCGTGCGCCAGGCGGAGACAACCCTGAAGACCGCCCAGATGCAACTCTCGCAACTGCGCCAGCAGTACCAGAACGAGCAGCGCGTGCGCCAAGCCGACCTCCGTATGCAGCAACTACAGAACGGCATCTTCGAGAAGGGACTCGACGAGAAGCGCCGCACGCTCGACGATGCCAAGATCCGCTCGCCGCGCCGTGCCACACTCACCTATATCAACAGCGAAGTGGGCAGCACCATCGGCGCGGGTCAGAAAATCGCCGTGGTCAGCGACCTGAGTCACTTCAAGGCCGAGTGTGAAATCTCCGACAGCCACAGCGAGCGCGTCCGTGTCGGCGGTGCCGTCATTCTGCGTATTGGCAAGGAGCGCCTCACGGGCATCATCAACACCGTCACGCCCCTGAGCCAGAGCGGTGCCATCACCTTCACCGTCGTGCCCGATAATATGTCGCACCCGCGCCTCCGCTCCGGCCTCCGCACCGAGGTCTTCGTCATCACCAGCATCAAGGACGACATCCTCCGCATCCGCAACGGTTCCTTCTACAGCGGCCCCGGCGACTACACCCTCTTTGTCCTCGACGGCAACATGCTCCATCCCCGCCAAGTCCGCCTCGGCGAGTGCAACTACGACTACATCGAGGTCATCAACGGCCTGGAATCTGGCGAGCAGGTCATCGTCAGCGACATGACGAAGTACAAAGGAAAGGAGAAACTGAAGGTGGAATAGGATGACAATAACTTTGCAGACAATTAAACGAAACGAATATGAACAAGAAAACCATCATCACCATCCTGCTCGCCCTCGTCGCAATGACGGGACAGGCAAAGACTTACAAGACCATCAAGAGCCCAGAAGCGATGGCATGCGTGAATATGAGTAACGGCGAACTGAAAGCCCGTGAGGTTATCATGTGCGACACGGCGACAACCGTACACTTCACGATGGAGAAAGAAAAGGGACAATCTTTCCGTTTTGCCAGCACGAGTTATCTGCTGGATGAGGACGGCAACCGCTACCCGCTGCGCTCTGCCGAGGGAATAGCCCTTGACTCATGGGTGCTGTCGCCAGAAAGCGGTGTGACTGAATTCATGATGCACTTTGAGCCATTGCCTAAGAATACGCAGGTGTTCGACTATATTGAGGGCGACAACACGCGTGCATATATGTTGTTGGGTATCCACGACAAGAAGTACATAATTAAATATCCCACGATCCAGGAACTCTCTGATGCCAACCCATGGACAGTGCCACAGGATTGGTTCAAAACCGACACGATTACCATTAAAGGGCGCATCGAGGGCTTCGATGCAGAACGATTAGGCTTTGACTTGCTATGCTATTATAACCATGATGAATTCGAGAAGGGGGATGCTGCACAGGTACTGGATATTGCGCCCGACGGCACATTTTGCAAGAAGTTTAAGGCGAGTTATCCCATTCGAGATTTGTTTTGGACTACGGAAGCGAAAACGCAATTTAATTACATCCCATTTTTTGCCCGTCCTGGCGAGACTATCAACATCACCGTTCGCATACACGAAGATGGATGGTATGATTACACTTTCAACAGCGGTAGCAGCCACGATGTAGAGCGTTGGTTGCGTTTTAGCGACGAGTACATCGCTGTATTCAGACCACTTTATTCTTTTAAAGGTAGGTTGGAGGAAGGTAACAAATTGGCTGAAAGTATTTTTCAGGAAGCGCTGTACCGCCTACGAACGGAGAGCCGCAGATATAAATATACTCCGATTGAGATGCAACTGGCATTGGCCGATTTGCAAGCAAACTTTGTAGAAAACTATTTATCGTATGTCGATAACCATGCACAAACCTTGGTAAAGTATGAAGAGCGTGACGGAGAGTGGCATGTTGAGGTACTCGACAGTGTGGAGCGTGAGAGGATTTTCGATGCTAGGAACTACTACCCGTTGCACCGCATCGACTTCGACAATCCGCTGCTGCTCGCGAGCTATGCATTCAATTTAACGCTCAATCGCATTCAGTACGCGATACCAGTCCGTCAAGTTCTTGGCAACGATTCCTTGAACGCAAATCAACGAACTATCGAGTATTATTCTGTCCTACGGCAGATGCTTGGGTCAAAAGAAAACACACTGGTGGCTCAACTTTGTAGTTACAAAGTGATGCAAGACAACGTCGAGATCTGGCGAAACAATAGGGATATATTATTGGAACACATGAAGCAACATGGGGCTACGCTTTCTGATACTCTTTGGCAAAAAGCATTTGAAAAGATTCCTTCATTGGACGAACGATTCAACATCTTCATAAATCACATCACCCACCCATATATCCACCAGAAGGCCGAGCAGTTTTATAACAACCAAATGGCACAGACAGACATTGCTTCACCTCTGCCTGTTACGCCGATGGCCGACCTTATTCGATTACTCTGCGCCAAGTATCCAGGCAAGATCCTAATGATAGATTTCTGGGGTATGAGTTGTGGCCCTTGTCGTGGTGCCATCCAATTGAGTAAGGAACTACGTGCCGAGATTGCCAAGCGCGACGATGTGAAACTAATCTTCATCGCTGGCGAACGCACCACCGAGGGCAGCGATGAGTATAAGAAGTATGTGTCAGAATGGTTGGCTGACGAGGAAACTATTTGTGTGACAAAGTCCGACTTTGTTCGTCTGCAAGAGTTGTTCCAGTTCAACAGCATTCCCCACTACGAGACCATCACGCCCGACTGCCGCCGTGTCCGCGATGACCTCCGCATTAACGGTTACGACAACTTCGATGAAGAGTTGCAAAGACTAAAAGAGAAATTGGAATAAAACGAGATAAAAATGAAAAAGCAAACAATCATCACAATCCTCCTCGCCCTCGTGGCAATGACGGGGCAAGCAAAGACTTTTAAGACCATCAAAGCCCCGGAGTGGATGGCCTGCGTGAACGTGAGAGGCGACGGACTGAAAGCCTGCGAAGTGGTTTTCAGGGATACGGCAACTACCGTGCATTTCTCGATGAAGTATCCCAAGGGGCAGTATTTCCGTTTTGTCAAGGAGAGCTACCTGATGGACGAGGATGGCCATCGCTACGCCTTGCGCTCGGCTGAGGGACTACAACTCGACACATGGGTGCAGTCGCCAGAGAGCGGAGTTGTTGACTTCACGATGCACTTCGAGCCAATGCCGAAACGGGTGCAGATATTCGACTTCTTCGAGGGCGATGTGAAAGGTGCGTTTATGCTACTGGGCATCCACGACAAGAAGACGAAGATGACGGTGCCGACGATGCAGGAGCTCGCCGACGCTAACCCGTGGACGGTGCCCGAAGACTGGTTCAAAACCGATACCATAACTATTAAAGGGCGTATCGAGGGCTACGATACCGAGTTGTTCGGGTTCACGTCGATGCAATGTTACTTCGAAGATGTGTTCGAGAAAGACGATGCCACGCTGGTACTCGACATTGCACCCGACGGCACGTTCTGCAAGAAGTTTCAAGCCAGCTATCCTGTCTGCCAGACATTCTTTACGAGGGAATCGAAGGTGGGGTTCAGCGAAATTCCATTCTATGCACGCCCCGGTGAGACCATCGACATCACCGTCAAGAAAAATGAGCAAGACAAGTACGTCTGTGTCTATAACAACGGCAGTAGCCGCGACGTGGAGAGGTGGCTCCGTTCCAGCGGTGCGATTACTGACATTCTCCTGCCGTTGGACCGCTTCGAGGGCAAGTTCGACGAGGCAAACGCCCTCGCCGACAAGGTGTGGCAAGACGCGATGTACAATCTGCAAACCGTAAGCCATCGTGAACACTACACACCGATGGAAATGCAATTAGCGTTGACCGACGTGCAGACGGAATTTGCGGAGCACTACATGTCCTACGCCATGGAACGCGAATTTGCACTGGAGAAGCAGGAATTGCGCGACGGCGTGTATTACACTGAAATCCTCGACAGCGTGGAGTGGCAGAATCTCCACGACGTAACCCATTACTTTCAGCTTCACCGCATCGACTTCGACAATCCACTGCTCTTCGCCAGCAGCGAATTTCCTCACCTGCTCAACCGCATACAGTTTGCAAAGCCGGTCATTAACGGTAAGTACAAGTCCATATCGGCAGGGGGCGATGTCTATGCCTATGAGGACAACGTGACGAACGCAAAGAAGAAACTGGCCAACGGCCTCGCTGCCCTGCGCGACTTGATGGGCACCGACCACGATAACCTCATGGCACAGCTTTGCGCCTATAAGGACATGCTCAGTGACTTCAACAACTGGCGCAGCAAGGAGGATGCCATCCCTATTGTCCTCGCCGATACAACCTTGACCGAAGAAGAGCGGAAGCAGGGTGTGGAAGACATGGTCTCGCTCAGCAAGATGTATCCCGCCTTTCTTGAAACCTTCACTACCCCCTACATCCATCAGAAGGCCGAGCAGTTCTATGCCTACAAGATGGCACAGACAGACCTTGCCACGCCACTACCCGACGCACCGATGGCCGACCTTATCCGCTCGCTCTCTGCCAAATATCCAGGAAAGTTCCTGTTGATTGACTTCTGGGGAATGGGCTGCGGCCCCTGCCGTGCAGCCATCCAGAGCAGCAAGGACAAGCGTGCCGAGATAGCTAAGCGCGACGACGTGAAACTTATATTCATTGCCGGCGAACGCACCACCGAGGGCAGCGACGCCTACAAGCAGTACGTGGCCGAATGGTTATCTAATGAAGAGACCGTCTGCGTCACCGATGCCGACTTCACCCGCCTGCAAGAACTGTTCCGCTTCAACGGCATTCCACACTACGAAACCATCACCCCCGACTGCCGCCGCGTCCGTGACGACCTGCGTATAGACGGCTACCAAAACTTCGCCTCCGAACTGGAGCGGCTAAAAGAGAAATTGAAATAACATTCATGCTCCATTTATTTTATGTCTAACGTAAGAAACGAAATATGGAAGACTTTTTGGCAGTTTGCGCTTAGTATTGTGCTTTATTATCTGCCCTTTTCCGGAGTGATAGTGCTGTTAGTAGCCGACTCCGCTGCAATGGAAACGTTAAGGGATAATGTGGCGGAGTTTTACGCAAACCCAGACGTAATTGGATGGTTGATATTAGTAGGCTATCTGCTTATCATCACCATCTTTTTGGGCAGACATTATGTCAACCTGTCGCCTGGTCACATCAAGCAAGAAAGAGTATGGAGGTTCATAGGTCTACTGCTTTTGGTAGTGGTAGCCGACATCAGCATTGAGTGGAGCATTGTCGACTTTCCTGCTTATCACAACCTGTTCCCCGAAGAATGGGCCGAAGCACTAAACGATGACACGCAGATAACTTTTCCAAATGTGCTGAATATCTGCTTGCTGGCTCCGATTGCCGAGGAAATAACTTTCCGAGGCGTACTTCTCGGTGGGCTGCTCCGTATGCATTGTCAACCCTGGCTCGCCATTCTGCTGTCAGCAATAATTTTCGGTGCAATCCACATGTCACCTATGACGTTCTTGGGAGTGACAATTGGTGGTGTCATCTATGGCTGGCTCTTCTGGCGAACGAGAAGCATTCTTCCCTGTATCATAGCGCACATTGTCAACAATACTTCTGCTTTTGCCTATGGTGTCATTCAAGAATGCTTTACAGGTACTTATAAAGAAGAGTACACGCCAAATGCAACTATCGATGTAGTTGTAATCATCATAGCTATACCCATGCTCTTTTACGCTCTGCAACGAATTAATAAGATGGTGCCAAAGAATATCAATATCACTAATAACAAATGAATATAGTTAAATTGAATTAAGGAAGTACGAAAAATCATACTTTTGGTTTGTCGAATCAGTATTTCTTCGTATCTTTGCGCCAAAAGTACGAAAAATCATACGCTGATGGATATAGGAACAGTGATTAAGGAGCGCAGGGCATTGCTGGGAATCTCGCAGCAAGACCTCTCGGATTACTCTGGAGTAGGCATCTCTACTGTCAAGGATTTGGAGCGTGGCGTGGGCAATCCGTCGCTACAGACACTACAGAAGATTCTGGATGTGGTGGGTATGGAAATGGTGTTGCAGGTAAAACAGACCGTTAAATAGCATAGAGCATGAGAAAAGTGAATGTGTATTACGGCGATGTCTATGCCGGACAGCTCGTTGAGTTGTCAAGGGGCAGCTATGAGTTCACTTACGATGATGCTTTTCGTGCCGACGGCAGCACTCCTCCTGTGTCTGTCAACTTGCCTAAGAGCCAGAAGGTGTATCACTCGGAGCGCATCTTCCCCGTATTCACTAATATGTTGCCTGAAGGTGCCAACCGCAGGGCATTGTGCAGAGTGAGGAAAGTGGACGAGAACGATTTTTTCGGAATGCTGGAGATGATTTGCGGCATGGATGCCATCGGGAAGTTTGTACTTAGAAGACCGGAAGAATGAAGACGATAGAAGTTTGCCCATCGACATTGCGGCCAGGTTTTTCTGCCTATTCGCCCCAAGCCATCAAGGAACTATTTGACGGTGTGGTGGTTTCGCCCTTTATTGACATCGATTTCGAGAACGAGCGCGACCAGCAACAGGCGATGGAGAACATGAACAACATGTCAATCTCCGGTGCTCAGGAGAAATTCTCCGCCATCATTGATGACGGGAAAATCCGTCTGGCTCACAAAGGTGAACAAGCCACCTACATCTTGAAGCCTGCACCTTTCAACCTAAGTCTTTCCACCCGCAAACAGATACCTGCCAACGAGCACCTGACCATGCAGATTGCATCTCAGGTCTATGGCATACGCACAGCCAGCAATGGCCTGTGTTTCAGCAGCAGTGGCCAGCCTGTGTATATCACGAAGCGCTTTGACGTGATAAACGGCGTGAAAGAGAGTTCGCAGGAGGACTTTGCCACCGTTCTGCAGATGACAGAGGAAGGCAGCGACAGCAATTTTAAATATCATGGCAACTATGCGCAGATAGCAGATGCCATCCGGCAGTTTGTGCCTGCATGGATGCCACAGATGGAGCAGTTCTTCCGGATGGTAGTGTTTGATTATCTCTTTGCTAATGAGGATGCTCACATGAAGAACTTTTCATTGATAAACAAAAGCGGAGAGTATTTCCTGGCTCCTGCATACGATCTTATCAATACCTGCATCCATATCCAAAGTGGCAGCGACCTGGGGCTGATGGACGGGCTTTCGCCAGATATTGAGAAAAGCGATGTGTACGAAAGGACGTTGCATCCCTGCAGGCTGGACTTTGAACGATTCGCGGAAAGAATCGGATTGCCGAAGAAACGTGCTGCCTCCGTGCTCGATATGTTTATGGAGATTCCACAAGAGACATACGCACTCATTGACCACTCCTTCTTGAATGACAAGATGAAACGCACTTACAAGCGTGTTATTGAGGAGCGGAAAACACGTTTCATTCGACAGTCAGAATAACTTTAAAAGAAATGACAAGATGATTCTCGTAGTTGATGACGATAAAAATATCCGGCTCTCGCTGAAACTCATACTGGAGCGCAACGAATATGAGGTAGCCCTGGCCGAGGGGCCGAAGGAGGCGATGCAGATAGTCCGCAACACTCCGGCGGTGGAACTGGTGCTGATGGATATGAATTATACAAGAGCAACTGACGGCGAGGAAGGACTAACACTGCTGAAGCAGGTAAAGGTGTTCCGCCCTGAGGTACCGTGTATCCTGATGACGGCCTGGGGCAGCATCGACCTGGCCGTGCAGGGCATGCGGGCCGGTGCTTTCGATTTCATCACCAAGCCGTGGGACAATGGCGTACTGTTAGACAGAATCGAGACGGCCATCAAGATAAACAATGCAAGTCCTGCGACTCAGCCAATTCAAAGTTCACCCATTGTCGGCACATCCCTATCTGGCATTCTCGCTACCGTGGCTCGCGTTGCCCCTACCAATGCGCCCGTCTTGATTACTGGTGAGAGTGGTACGGGCAAGGAACTCATCGCAGAGGCCATCCACCGACAGAGCCAACGGGCTAACGGGCCGTTTGTGAAAGTGAACCTCGGCGGTATCTCCACGTCGTTGTTCGAGAGCGAGATGTTCGGTCACAAGAAAGGCTCGTTTACTGATGCCAAGGCCGACCGTATCGGCCGTTTTGAACTGGCCAAGGGCGGCACCATCTTCCTCGACGAGATTGGCGAACTGTCGTTGGCCAGCCAAGTGAAACTATTGCGGGTGCTGCAAGACCAGACCTACGAGGTATTAGGCGATAGTCAGACACGCCGCACGGATGTCCGTGTGGTATGCGCCACCAATGCCGACCTTCGCGCGATGGTTGAGGAAAAAACCTTCCGCGAGGATCTGTTCTACCGCATCAATATCATCAACCTCCATCTGCCCCCTCTACGTGACCGTCGTGAGGACATACCGCTATTGGTTAATCACTTCCTCCGGATGGCTTGCGAGGCAAACGGCCTCCCGCTTGTCACCGTCTCGACAGAGGCCATCGGCTATCTCCAGACACTTCCGTTCCCGGGTAATATACGCGAACTGAAGAATCTGGTGGAAAGGGCACTGCTGATGAAAGATCCCGCCGCCAGCCAACTCACTGCCGCCGACTTCGCGCTCTTGTCCAAGGATATTCCGTCTGGGAAAACGATGGGCACAGAACCCGCCACCCTCGACTCCATGGAGCGCAACGCTATTGCAGCCTGCATTGCCAAGCACAACGGCAACCTCTCTCTTGTAGCCAAAGAATTAGGCATCAGCCGTGGTGCCCTGTACCGCAAAATAGAAAAGCACGGGCTATGAAGCTGAAGCATTATTTCCTCCTCTTTGCAGTAGGCATTGTTCTGTTGGCCGGCGTAGCGCTCTTCGCTACGTTTCGCAGTCACCCCACATTATTCTACGTCACCGAGGGCTTTGTAGTCCTGATATTGTTCTATCTCTGGTACTTCTACCGCAAGACCATCCGACCATACGATACCCTGATTGGCGGCATGGAACTGGTGCGGGAACTCGACCTGACGACACGCCTCGCTCCTTCGGGACAACATGAGACTGACATCATCGTCCGCACGTTCAACGACCTGCTGGGTCGTCTGCGTAGCGAGCACCTCAGGCTCGAAGAGCAATACACTTTCCTCAACCTGCTTATCGATGCTTCGCCGATGGGTGTCATCCAGTGTGACCTCGACGGCAACACAACGTCCATGAATCCCGCAGCCCGTGAGATGCTGTCGCCAAGTATCGAGGAAACCATCCACGCACTGCCTCTTGGCGAGACGACCACCGTGCGCATTCCTGGCGGCCCGCAACTCTTCCGCATCAGCCACCTCAGTTTTCCTGACCGTGGCTTCCAGCATCCTTTCTTCCTGATTGAGTCACTGACATCAGAAATACGCCTTGCCGAGAAAGCCGCCTACGAGCGCGTCATCCGTATGATTGCCCACGAGGTGAACAACAGCGTGGCGGGCATCATAGGCAGTCTCACTGGCGACGAAGCCGAGCGGCTCACCGCCCTCTCATCCTTTGTATCACGCTTTGCCGAAGTAGTAAAGATTCCGCAACCACAACTGCAACTCTGCGACCTCAGCGAGGAGGTGGAAGCCTGTCGCCCCTTCCTCGAAAACCTGTGTACGCAGGCGCACGTCCATATTGACTTCCGTTTGACCGACGAAGCCGTACCCGTTCATCTCGATACCGTCCTGTTCCAGCAGGTGCTCATCAACATCGTCAAGAATGCTGTTGAGAGTATCGGAACGACACAAGGACTTGTCATCCTTGAAGTCACCACGCCAGCTACGCTCACCATCACCGACAATGGTCATGGCATCCCGCCAGCTATAGCGAAGAATCTCTTCACTCCGTTTTTCTCTACCAAGCCCCAGGGCCAAGGCCTCGGTCTTCTGCTCATTCGCGACATCCTTACTTCTCATCACTGCACCTTCAATCTGCTTACAGACCCAGAAGACCATCTCACTCGCTTTACCATCCAATTTCCCATCCAAAAAACTCAAAAATGAAAGGTGCCGAAGTATAAGTTCGTCATAACGGCGTATGGGGCAGACTGTATTTGTGGAAGATGTTAGTTACCAGCGCGATTTCGATTTCTTCTTTCCCAGCCAAGCCAGAAGTTCATTGACAGCCCAAATCACTGACATCATAGCGATTGGCATGGCCGCCATCAACCAAAGGAATATCATATCATCGTTCAGGTGATACTTCCCCGTGTAATAGCCAAGAACTGCAAATATCACCATTGCCACCTTGTCAATCAGATGGTAAACGACGGGGAACCACTCCATCCGTGAGGTCAGGCCGATGAGATGAGCCTCTGCCTTGTCGCGGATGATCTCGCAGGCCTTTTCAGCGCTATTCACCATCGCCTTGTCGACCTCTGACAATTGCCACTTTTCGCGGTCAGCCTTGGCCAGATCGTTGACGTAACGCTTCATGAGTTTGGAATCATGGATGTTCCTGACCACCTGATGAAGAATATCTTCCGCAGTCAGGTTCATCTCTTCCAGCGGCACAACGTCCATGTCCTGATTGACGAGTTTGCTGCTGTTGTTCCTCATCGCATCGAGCGGAATACTGCCCAGAAGTGTCTGCTGATCTATGAGCATTTCAATGGCCTCGTGGGTTGATTTCACAAGGAACTTCCCTTTCATCACGGCCTTCACACCGCGTTCATACTCCTTCTGGTCATAGAGCGTTGCACGTTTATACCCGCCATGAAAAAGGGCCTTCACCTTGTTAACAACATGCAGGATGGTATGCGGCTTCTCCTGCTTACGGGGGCTTTCCTGCCGTCCCCCAGTCTCACTGTTGCCTCCCTGCATCTGACTATCGCCAGAGGGAAGCATGCTGTCGTATTTTCTTCTCATAAAAAACACTATCTCTTTCGTCCTCTGTTATTCTGTTGTCTGATAAACCCGTTCTTCTTCCACCAATACCATTCCTCGTCCTTCTTCTTCGGCAGGTCATTATTGCTCTGACCACCTCCAAGGGACGGCTGCGTTTCCGGCAAGGCAAGGTTAGCAACGACGTCAAGCATAGCTTCGGCTGCATCACCCGCACGCTCGGCACTACATTCAAACGAATCAAGCAGTTCTAATGCTGCTTTCTTTAGGCTGTCTTCGTCGAATGATGAACTGGCATTCTCACCCATATCGATGGCCTTTGCGACGATGCCTTCTGGCAGGATGTCCTCCCTATCAAGCGGGCTAAACTCCGTTCTGAACGGACTCTTTACAAAGCGCTTGATGGCATTCAATGCTAGCCAAATGGCTGTTTCACGCTCTCGTTCGCCCTGCGTCGGCTCATAAGTTACAGGCTCAGTCTGCTTCACGGGTGTCGGAACCGCTGGTTTCTCAGCGTTCTTCCTCTCTGCCACCTCCTTAATCCTCGATAGTCCCAGATATGCATCGTCATCATCTGACTGCGACGTCCTCGACGGCTTCTGCGGAATCAGCTCTTCCTGCCGATTCTGCTGCCAACGATAGCTCTTCGTCCGCGCCTCCTCCATCTCAGGATGCTGCTTCTGCCAAGTGCCGAACAGCTTGGAAACCGTCAGATCTCGTCCATGCCCAAAGCCTCTGGCCGAAGCCTTGTACATCACCGTACTGGAGTAATTTCCGTCGAGGTCGTACAACTTCTCACCAATGGAGTAACCCCGGCAAACGCCTTTCGAGTCGTATGTCGGCTCCACCTCGAAGCCGTTCCTGCGCATCCCGGCAAAGTACGTCTCAACGTCCCACGCATCCATTCCCTTCAGCACGTTCATCGCAGCCGAGTGAATCCGCTCCATCCGCTTGTTCTCCCTCTCCTCGGCTTTCGTCCACCCGTACTTCTCGGCAATGATGTTCGCAGCCGTCTTCGCACGCTCCTTGCATTTGTGCGTGTCCTGCATCTCACCGTCCATCGTCAGACGGTTGGCCACAATGTGTACATGCGGCTTGCCTGTGTCAAAGTGTACAGTGGCTACATACTGACTGTTTGCCAATTGTGTGTGCTTGCCGCTCACCTTTACCTTGGGCTGACCTGTCTTTCTATCGATGACAGGTCTGCCGTCCTTGCCCTTCACCGGCTCCCATTTGAAGTGGGTAGCGTCCAGCACCTCCACACAGTCCTTGCAGAACATGTCCCACTGCGCCATCGTCCAGTCCTGACAGACCTCCGGCGGCGGACACAGCTCGATACGCCAGAACGGCTTTTCTGCCTTGTGCCTGGATGCCGCCTGTAGCAGCTGCATGTCCATCAGCACCTCCACGGGCGAGTACGGCTTACCCGTCATCGGATTAAGTTCGATGTTGTTGGCGGCGAGGAAGACCGGCTTGTCCTCCTTCCTTGCCTTCTCCTTGTCGAGCACATAGTTGATAGCGTTGGCGGCATGCGCCCCGTCTATCGTGTCCATCTTGATGACCATACGCTAACCTCCCATGTTTAACGTCCTGTCCCTCATCCTGTCGAAGAACTCCAAGGCTGTGATAAGGTGCTCGCGCCACCAGTCAAAGCTCTTGCCGTGGATGACAGCCCTGAAACGCTCTTCGTCGGACTTATGTGCAAATTCTGCCACCATTGCATTGAACTGGAGTAGCACGTCGCCACGTGACTTCTTCAGGTTCCTGAGCAGGTCCAGTTCTTCGTCGGTAAACGCTGCACGGGGATGCTTGCCGCTCAGGAGCGTCGTACAATACTGCGAAAGATTCTGTCCGCATTTTTCCGCATTCCCGAGAAGTTCATCCATCAGTCGTTTCGTCACTTTCAGGTGCAGCATCTCTGTGGCAGTCCACTTGCGGATGCGCAGTCCCGTCCGATTCTTACGCAGCACCTTGTCGATCAGGTCCACGCGATGGGCATCCAGTTTGTAACTGCCAAACAACGTGTAACTCTGTCGGCTGATAGGCTGGTCAACCTGTTCGATGCTACCGCTACTCCGATAGACGACAAAGTGCATCTGGCATTTCCTGTCAGTCTCATCCACCCACAGGTCACCGACCGTTACGGGTTCCCATGAGAACTTGCTGTGTTCCCTGCCGTCCTTGGGCGACAGGTACCGCTTCTTCGACTTGATGAAGAAGCCCTTCTCAGGTCTCGTCTTCTCTATGAGTTGCGAGCCCTGGAATATAGCTATTACGTTTCTGTCTACTGTCATGAGTATACATTTATTAATGGTGTGAGCCAGCGAACGCCTCCCCCAATGAGAGCCTGCGAGCATTGCCAGTTCGGTTCGGCTGCCAAAAGAGCCATAGCGATTTTGGTAGCACGAAACTCCAACTGGCATATCTTAAGGCAAGTTTCGGTTTCTACCGGCATTGTCTGTACGACAAGAGTGTCCAAGACCGTCGGGAACGTCCTGTTTGCCTGGCTGTGATTACAGGATGTCATCGATGTTCCTACGCTGTTTTGTGACTGCGCCGTGCTTCTGTTCGTAGCGGGCGATACCGTCCTTCAGATACTTCTCCACGACGTCACGAATTGAGAAACCTTCCTTGTGTGCGATGGCTTTTATTTTGACCACAATCTCAACGGCTAAGATGACCGTGAAGTGCTGCCAGGCTCTCTTGATGACACTGGTCTCTTCGGGCCTTTGTTCTTCCTGTGGTGTCTTCTGCTCCTTTGGCCTGGTCTGCTGCGTGATGCTTCTGACATCACTTTCAAGGGTATTGAAACCGTCTAAGGGAAACACTTGCTCACTCATACTCGTTTACTGTTTTATTTGTTCTACAATAGCGTTAAAGGCGTGCTCAACCGCAGCCTTCTGGTACTTGTCAAGTGCGGAAATGGTTGAGTAACGCTTGATGACTACACTTTGCTTGATCCTCGGTGTAACCCTGCCGATCCTGCCAAGAATTTTTACCGTTTCCTCGCGCTGCTTCATATCGTCGGCACGGTTCTCGGTCGTGTTGATGCGGTTGGGCAGAAATACAAGTTGGATGTCCTTCACTCGCTTGATGACCTTGATGAAGATACCAGTGGCATCGATGGTGTCGAAGTCGTAGGAGATAGGCACTACGGCGAGGTCCGCTGCCTTGTACAGCAGGTCGAGGTTGGCGGCATTGAGGGTTCCCGGCATGTCGAAGAGGACAACACCGTCAAACTGCATCGCCTCTTCGATAGAGGACTGCAGGCTCTGGCGGTCTGTCGTATCAACAGTACTCACTTCCCAAGGGATAGCCGCATCCGGGTTGGCAGCAAGCTCCCTCTCCCTGTGACGGGACAACGATGCCTGAATGTCTGCATCCAGGACCTTCACGGGATAACCATTCTCACACAGATACTGCGCAAAGAGCGCACAACAGGAGGTCTTTCCTACGCCTCCCTTAATGTTCGTAAATAAAATAATCTTATTCATAGCTAAATCAAATTTAATATGTTCTTTATAACCATTGTAGATTTTACACACATCGTACACGTAATATTCATTGTACACACTGACCACATCAACCATGCTGTAAACATTGTAAACCATGTATCCAGTATGGGCTGTATATCCATCGCGGACATTGTAACCGTTATAGCCACCGTACACAACGTAGACATTGTATTCAGTGAAGACATTGAAACCATTGTGGCCATTGTTTCCAAAGTTTTAGAATGATTGCATATTCTCATACCCTTGTATACATCATATTAGTCCGACATGTCACCACTCACGTTTGTTAGGTTTACGACGATGGGATGCAAGGATGGCATCGTTCTCTTCCTCTGTGGTCATCGGCACGGCGTTCTTCCGCTTCACCTCAAGATACTTGTCCAACTCATCGCTGTACAGCACCCACCTCTTGCCGGGCTTCGATCCTGGCACTTCACCTTTCTGCAACTTCATGTAGAGGGTGTTCAAGGGCATACGGAGATAGTCAGCCGCCTCTTCAACATTCATCGTGCGACGTACGCGCTGTATCTTTTGCTGTGTTTGTCCTTTCTGAAGGTCAGACAGCAGTACCTTCATGCCGATGACTTCATCCCGAAGCTCGGCAACGACCTGCGGAAGGTCGTTAAATGTCAAAGTTTCCTTTACCATAAATAGTGAATGAGATCTTTGTATCTCGTAGGCAAAGGAACTACATTATCATTGCGTTACGGAGATTATGATGGGTAATGTGCTGATAATAATGATATAATGTGGATAATAGTGGTTCTGCGTGGTATTAGGTGGTTGTAAGTAGTTGCTGACAATGGCGTGCTAAGACAGCCTGTAGTCGTTTCAACATCCATGAAGGAATAAAAAAAGCACCGTACCGACCCCATCGGGGTCAGTACGGTGCTAAATATGCAGGAGAACGGTCTCGTCAACTTATCTGCTTTATTTGCTCTTCCTTGAAGTGGAAAGCTATGGAATTAGGGTCTGGCTTGTCAATCTTGATAAAGTCAGTTTTTCCCTCTTCCAACAGATTATTTGCCAGATATTCCTCGGTACATTTTGAGCCGTCTTTTTTGAGGCAGAGCTCGGGAAACAATGTCATGATGAAACGCGCGCAGGTTTTGGTTCCGTAGCCGTTTTCCATACCCATACGCTTGGCGATGTTCCAAGTCAGGTGGCGAACGTCACGGCTCGTTACCTTTTCCTTCCATTTCCACATCCTGCCCGTAGGGTGGTAGGTGCTACTCTCGATCCATTGCTCGTACTCCAGCCATAAGGCATTAATGTCGGCATCGGGCAAAAGAGGTTTCATGATACCACGGATATATGCCTCCATGAGTTCTTTACGCCCTTGTATAAACTTCTCCCGCTTCTTGCTGTTTTCCTCTGCACTGAGATTCAGAAGTTTGGTAATGCTTTCACTCCTTTCCACAGATGCTTGGGAAACGACTGATGGCTCCTCTGGAGCGGAAAACTCTTCCGTCACCTTTGGAGAAACAGGCTCTTCTTGTTCTGATTCTACAGAGGCGACATTGTCCTTCATGACAACCATAGAGTTGGGAGCCTCTGCTTTGTTATGAACCGTGATAACCTGTTCAGCCTTAGCTGGAGCCGTCGATTCAGTGATATCACCACCTTTCTTCCTAAAAAGGTAATTGGCTAACTCTGAAAGGGCGGAGAAATAGACCAATACCAGAAGTTCAAGCAGGATGAATGACAAGGCAAGAAGCACACTGTAGGGAATGAGATTGCTTCTTGCATACAGATACGATGCAGCCATAAACGATACGACCAAAGCCAAGGCACTGATGGCTGCGAATAATGCCGCAGACTGGATAGTCGATGTTGAGAAATTAATCTTTTTGTAATTCATATTCTTCAATTCTTGTTATTATTCTATGATTTCGTGACGCAAAGTTACTCAATATTCGTCATAGCCAATGCATTTTTAGAAAAAAAGTCGTATATTAACATTTTTACGACCTCTTCGGGCTTTAACCTACATTCATCTTGGCAATTTTGGCCGATTTTAGGGTGATTTTATCTACAGATTCACGCTTACTCTCGTCGGCCATGGCGGCATAGATCTGGGTGGTGGCGACGTTCTTATGACCAAGGATATGCTGGACGGTATAGACGCTGGTGCCGGCCTCAACCTGTAACGAGCCCAGTGTATGACGGCTGCAGTGGTAGGTTATATGCTTGGTGATGCCTGCCTCCTTCAGCCAGTTCTTCAGCGGGGCCTGGGTGAGGCTGTCGTTGAAGCCGACAAAGACCTTGTCTGTCGGTTTGCGGTTCTCATCGCCGTCATTAAAGCCAATCAGTTCCAGAGCCTCGTTGCTGATGGGGTTGTTCACCAGTTCCTTGGTCTTCTGCATGCGGAGGGTGATGTACATGCCACCGTCACCATAGGGTTGGATCTTGTCCCAGGTCAGCTGTTTGATGTCGCTCTTGCGCAGTCCTGTCAGACAAGAGAAGAGGAAGGCCTTCTTCAGCACCTCAGAGGAACAGGGGGTGTTGGCAAGGTTTACAAGCTCCTGACGAGAAAGATGCTCCTTCTCCGTGGGGATAGTGTCGATACGCTCCAGGAATCCGTTGGGATTCTCCATAATCTTGTGCTCTCTGTAGGCGGTATGGAGTACGGCGCGGAAGGTTGACCAGTAGCCTGCGATGCTGTTGATGTGTAGCGTCTGATTCGTATGCTTCAGCTGGTGGGCGGTCATCAGATACTCTTTGAACTTGTTGCAGAGGTCAACATTAATCTCATCGAAGCGGCATTTGCCGTTGCAGAACTTCTCGAAGTGGAGATAGACATTCTCCCACTTCGTGTTCTTCTTGTAGGCCTTGTCCTTGAAGTAGTCGAGGAAACTGCCCTTCATCTTCTCCTTGTCGAAGAAGTCATAACGCTCGTTGACGATACTCTCGAAACGACGGCAGCGTAGGGCCTCGGCCTTCTCGCGCATGCGGTCGTTGTAGTCCTTCTCGCGCTGGTTCTTCGGCTTGGCATAGATGTAGATGCCGAGACTCTCGTGGCGCATAACTTTCATTGTTGACTCGTCGCGATAACCAGGATAGTAGTCCAGGTAGAACGACAATTGTTCTCCGCCTTTGATTTTCCGTGTTCGGAGGGTCACGGTCTTACAAATGTTACTCATATACCTTATTATATTTTAATGAATATTCTTGGTGAAGCGTCTCTTCACGTGTGCAAATTTCGCTCATTATCCTTGTATGGTGGCAGTTATTATGCATAATGTACCCATAATGTCTTGATAATGCTGGTTATTCATGCAGGATAGGCCGTCATCTTCAGCCAGAGTGCTCATCATAACTGGTCTCACATGAATGCTCATACGATGCTGTAACTGCCATAGAGGGCAAGCCTTTCCTCCATGATCCTGTCGAAATCGGCCTTGGGAATCAGGTTCTTCACACCGACCTTGACCATGGCGATGCTGTTCTTCTTAGCAATGATGCCGACATTGGTGGTGCTCATGCTATATTTCTCGGCGGCTTCTTTGGCCGTGTAATAGCTGTCATCCGCTACAAGGTCTGTGCGCCTCAACTGCTCAAAGTGGTCTTTTGAGTAGTAGGTCTGGCCATACTCCCGCTTGGTCGGAATGTGATGTCGATAGGCATTGGAGCGGACTGAGGCAGCACTCATGCCGAACAGTTCCTGAGCCTCCTTCATCGTCAACCACTCACTGACAGCCTCCACATCAGCAGACACTCCAAACAACTTGTCCATGTGTTTGCGGCTATAATAGTTCTTGCCCGCTATACGGCATACTGGCACCTGATTTCTCTTGGCCGATGTGTAGAGCCAAGACCTCTTGACCTTGTAGATATTCATGACTTCCTCACCGGAAATGTAGTCAAGAACTTCTGACTCCAATTGTGCAACATCAGACTTTGGAAGGCTTATATCGTTCTTGGACTTGGTTGGTTTCGTCGTCGGCTTCTTTGGTCTGCTCGTTGGTAACACCCGATGATACGGATTCCCCGCCAGCATCTTCTCAATATCAGCCTTGCGGATAAAAGCCATACGACTGCTGATTCTCGATGCCGCCAGTTTCCCTTCGTTCACCAGTTTATACACATACTGACGAGAGCATCCCATCAGTATTGCAGCCTTGGCAAACGTGAGGTACTCCTGATTCTGCAACCCAATGACAGGCTCCACAGCATTGATAAAATCCTGCTGTCGTTTCTTACGTGCCTCCTTCGCCTTCGTCTGACACTCCTCGCAGCAAAACTTCTGCATTCCGCTCCTTGCCACGAACTCCTTACCACAATACTTGCACTTTCTAACTTGCTTCATTTTCAACAATCTTTTGATGGTTTTACGTACATTTTCTTTTCCCCTACCGTTGAGTCAACCATACTTCACGTTCGTCACCCTATGTCAACTCCGTCCGCATCGTGACTCTCTCCGAATCCGTCCGCTCTGTTTTGTCACCCTATGCACCCCGACGTAACCCGTTGTCAACTGAGTCCGCAGAATGACGATTTTCAGGCCCCGTAAATTCCTCGCGGTAGAAATACGTTGCAAAAATATACTGAAATTCGGTTACTACCAAATTCCAACCATTAAGTGTTAAAAATCAAAAGCTATTGAAAATGAGTGCTTTATGCGCAGTTAGTATTAGATATTCCTGGTTGTTTATACCCGTTTAGATACAGTTTTGGAATGCAGAGCGGTCAATAGTCTTTATGCTATTTAACATGGTTACAGAGGTAAGACTAGGACAATTGTGGAATGCCAGTTCGCCAATACTTATCACTTGATACTTCTGTCCTTGATTATCCTGAACAGAGGATGGTATAGACATCGAACCAGAATAAGGACCTTCGGGCGAACTTGTCACCTCCGCTAGTTTATTCTCCTCATCCAGACAGTAGTAGAGATTCCCTGTTCCTAACTTCACTTTATGCCACCTGTCAAACTCAGCAGACACATTCAATGCCACCATACTCAGCAGCACGGACATAACTAGTTTTAATCCAAGTCTATTCATCACGTACATTTATATCATGAAAAAGAGCAGCAGTAATGTCAAGACACTACTACTGCTCCTCATCATTCTTTTAATAGGGTTCATTTCAACGGTTCAAAGTTCAAACCACGCTTTAGTCCTGAATCAGGTTCTCGCCGGTCATATCGGCGGGTTGCTCCAAGCCCATGATGTGGAGGATGGAAGGAGCGACGTCGGCCAGGCGGCCGTCCTTCACAGTGGCCGAGTTGTTGTTGGTCACGTAGATGAAGGGAACGGGATTCAGCGAGTGAGCGGTATTGGGCGTACCGTCGGCATTGATAGCGTTGTCGGCATTGCCGTGGTCGGCAATGATGATAGCCTCGTAGTCGTTGGCCTTGGCAGCCTCGATGACAGCCTCCACGCAGTGGTCAACAGCCCATACGGCCTTGGCGATAGCGTTATAGACACCCGTATGGCCCACCATGTCACCGTTGGCGAAGTTGACGACGATGAAGTCGTACTTGTTCTCGTTGATGGCAGCGACGAGCTTGTCCTTGACCTCGTAGGCCGACATCTCGGGCTTCAGGTCGTAGGTAGCCACCTTGGGAGAAGGCACCAGGATACGGTCCTCGCCCTCGTAGGGAGCCTCGCGGCCACCGTTGAAGAAGAACGTGACGTGAGCGTACTTCTCGGTCTCGGCGGTGTGCAACTGCTTCTTGCCCTGCTGCGAGAGGTATTCGCCCAGCGTGTTCTCCACATTCTCCTTGGGGAACAGGATGTGTACGCCCGTGAAGTTGGCATCATACGGAGTCATGCAGTAGTACTGCAGACCAGGGATGGTCTTCATGCCCTGCTCCGGCATATCCTGCTGGGTGAGTACGATGGTGAGCTCCTTGGCACGGTCGTTACGGAAGTTGATGAAGATGACAACGTCGCCCTCCTCGATGCAACCGTTGACGGTGCTGTTGTGGATGGGCTTGATGAACTCATCGGTCACACCTTCGTCATAGCTCTCCTGCATGGCCTTCACCATATCGGTAGCCTGCTTGCCAGTGCCATTGACGATGAGGTCGTAGCCCTCCTTCACACGCTCCCAGCGCTTGTCGCGGTCCATGGCATAAAAACGACCCACGATGCTGGCGATGGCAGCATCGTTATCGGCACATACCTTGGTAACCTGCTCGATGAAACCCTTACCGCTCTTCGGGTCGGTGTCGCGACCGTCCATGAAACAGTGTACGAAGGTCTGGTTCTTCAGACCGTAGTGCTTGCCCACCTCGATAAGTTTGAACAGATGTTCCAGGCTTGAGTGTACGCCGCCGTCCGAACAGAGGCCCATCAGGTGCAACTTCTTGTTGTTCTCCTTGGCATAGGTGTAGGCAGCCTTCACCTGCGGGTTCTCTACGATGCTGCCGTCCTTGCAGGCGCGGTTGATCTTCACCAGGTCCTGATAGACGATGCGGCCGGCACCGATATTGAGGTGTCCCACCTCCGAGTTACCCATCTGTCCGTCGGGCAGACCGACGTCCTCACCGCTGGCCTGCAACTGTGAGTGGGCCGACACGGCTGTCAGATAGTCCAAATACGGGGTCGGCGTACGGAAGATAACGTCGCCCTCACCATGTTTTCCGATTCCCCATCCGTCGAGAATCATGAGTAATGCTTTCTTTGCCATAAACTTGATTTATTGTGATTTACTGATTATTTCCAAATGGACGTGCAAAGTTACGAATTACTCGGCTAAATACCAAACATTTTTCTTTTTTTCACGTCCGCGCCCATGAGTTTGTCCTACAGCCACAAACAATTCGTCCTTTTGCTGATGACATTTGCGTGACTTGTACATCTTATTATAAATAGGTAGAAGCAAAAAGACGAAAAACAAAAATATAAAGAACCGAAAGTAATGAACGTAAAAGAATTGGAACTGCTTGCCGAGAAGAACCGCAAGCGGTTGGTAGAGGTGGTCTATGCCGCCAAGGCCGGTCACATCGGTGGCGACCTGTCGTGCCTGAACGTGATGACGGCACTCTATTTTGATGTCATGAGGAATATCGACCCCGCACAGCCCAAAGCTCCGGAGCGCGACCGTTTCGTGCTGTCGAAGGGTCACTGCGTCGAGGCGCTCTACGTGACCCTGGAGGCCAAGGGATTCCTGAAGCCGGAAGTGCTCGACACGCTGGGTAAGTTTGGCAGCATCCTCTCCGGCCACCCCACCATCGAGGTGTCGGGCATCGAGGTCAACAGCGGTGCACTGGGTCACGGTCTGCCCATCGGCGTCGGCATGGCTATCGCCGCCAAGATGGACAAGAAGCAGTGGCGCACCTTCGTCATGATGGGCGACGGCGAACAGGGCGAGGGCAGCATCTATGAAGCCGCCATGGCCGGTGGCAAGTACCAGCTCGACAACCTGGTGGCCATCATCGACCGCAACCACCTGCAGATCAGTGGTGATACCGAGGACGTGATGCCGCTGGACTCTATCAGCGAGCGCTGGACGGCCTTCGGCTGGGATGTCATCGAGATGAACGGCGACGACATGGAGGACATCGTCCGTACGTTCCACGCCATCGACTACCAGAACAAGAAGCCCCATCTCGTGGTCAGCAACACCACGAAGGGCCGCGGCGTCTCCTTCATGGAGGGCATCGCCAAGTGGCACCATGGCGTACTCAACGAGGAACAGTGCAAGGCCGCCGTCGCAGAGATAGAAGCTCGCATCGCTTCGATGAAATAAATAGTCAAATTGTAAATAGTCAAATAGTAAATAGTCAAATAGTCAAATAACACGATGATTGCATGTAGAAAACAGTTTACCGACACGCTGCTGGAACTGGCACGTGAGGACAAAGATATTATTGCCGTCACCACCGACGCCCGCGGTTCGGTGACCCTCGGCGACTATGCCAACGCACTGCCCGAGCAGTTTGTGGAGTGCGGCATCGCCGAACAGGATGCTGTGGGCATCTCGGCTGGTCTGGCACACTCGGGCAAGAAGGTATTCTGCTGCGGACCCGCCTGTTTCTATGTGGCCCGCAGTCTGGAACAGGTCAAGGTGGACCTGGCCTACTCAGAAAACCCCGTCACCATCCTGGGTGTATCGGGCGGTGTGGCCTATGGTGCCCTGGGCGCCACCCACCACTCGCTGCACGACATCGCCGTGCTGCGCACCTTCCCGGGCATGACGGTCTGTCTGCCCAGCGACTGGCGCGTCACCAAGAAGCTCGTGAAGTTCCTGGTAGATTACGACAAGCCGTGCTACGTTCGTGTAGGACGTGCCGCCGTGCCTGACGTCTATGAGAACGACGACTTCCACTTCGAGGTCGGCAAGGCTATCCAGGTGCTCGATGGTACCGATGTCACCATTGTGGCTACCGGTGAGACCGTCTATCACGCCTGGCAGGCCGGTCTCCGACTCAAGGAACAGGGTATCTCCGCCCGTGTGCTCGACTGTTCATGGCTGAAGCCCTTCGACGAGGAGGCTATCAAGAAGGCCGCAAAGGAGACGGGGCGCATCGTCACCGTTGAGGAGCACTCGCAATTTGGCGGTCTTGGTGCCATGGTTTGCGAGACACTCTCGGAAAATCCCGTCCCCGTTCGCATCATCGGCATCCCCGACGAGAACGTCGTCCACGGCACCAATACCGAGATCTTCCATCACTACGGCATGGACGCAGAAGGAATAACAAGAGCTGTCGTCTCTTTCCTCAAATGAGAAATGAGAAATGAGAAGTGAGAAATGAAAATGAAGAAATGAGAAATGGCACAACGCATCATTGCTATTGACCAGAGTACGTCATCGACCAAGGCGCTGCTGTTTGACGAACAGTGCCACCTGTTGGGACGTACCAATGTGGATCACAAGCAATACTATCCACAAACAGGTTGGGTGGAGCACGACGCTGAGGAGATCTACCAGAACATGATAGAGGCCATCCGGAACCTTATCCCCTCTCTCTCCCAAGGAAAGGGAGCAGATTCCTCCCCTTTGGGGAGGTTAGGAGAGGTCTCCATCGCCATCACCAACCAGCGCGAGACCGCCGTGGTCTGGAACAAGCAGACCGGCAAGCCCATCGCCAATGCCGTGGTGTGGCAGGACACGCGCGGCGCCGAACTGTGCCGTCAGCTGCGGGCTGATGAGGCGACGGTACGTATGGTGATGCAGAAGAGCGGTCTGCTCATCGACCCCAACTTCTCGGCCAGCGGCATCAAGTGGTTGCTCGACAACGTCGAGGGTGCCCGCGAGGCTGCCGACAGAGGCGACCTGCTGATGGGTACCATCGACACGTGGCTCATCTGGAAACTCACCGAGGGCCGCGTCCACGCCACCGACACGACGAATGCCTCACGCACCATGCTGTTCAATATCCACACGCTCGACTGGGACGACGACCTGCTGCGCCTCTTCGACATTCCGCGCTCCATGATGCCGGAGGTGCGCCCCTGCGACGCCCTCTACGGCGAGACCACCTGCGAGGGCTTGTTTAGCAAGCCCATCCAGATAGCCGGTGTGCTGGGCGACAGCCACGGTGCCCTGGTGGGACAGATGTGTTTCAAGCAAGGCTCCGGCAAGGTAACCTACGGCACGGGCAGCAGCGTGATGGTCAACATCGGCGAAGAACCCTTGGCAGCCCCCGAAGGCCTGGTGACCAGCGTGGGTTTCACGGCTTTCGGCAAGACCTACTACGGCTACGAGGGTAACATCTACAGCACCGGCGCCACACTCAAATGGATTGCTGACCAGCTGCAACTCGTTGGCCATCCCCGGGAGATGGAGACCCTGGCCACCAGTGTCGAGGACAATGGCGGCGTGTATATCGTCCCGGCCTTCTCGGGATTGGGTGCTCCATGGTGGCAGAGCAACGTCAAGGGTGCCGTCTTCGGACTGACCTTTGCCACGACGAAGGCCCACTTCCTGCGTGCCGCCCTGGAGAGTATCGCCTACCAGATCAAGGACCTCGTAGATGTCATGGCCCGCGCCACTGGCGGACGACTGAGCGAAATCTGCGCCGACGGCGGTCCCACGAAGAACCGCTTCCTCATGCAGTTCCAGGCCGACCAACTCGGCACCCCCGTGGTCTGTACGGAGGTGGACGACGCCTCGGCGTTCGGTGCCGTCATCATGAACGGCTTTGCCCGTGACCTGTGGCACAGCTTCGACGAGGTCAAGGGTTTGCGCAAGGTCACCGAGGTCTATCAGCCCAACTCTCAATTATCAATGGTCAATTCTCAATTATACGAGGGCTGGCGCCATGCCGTCGGACAATTGATAAAGTAAACGACAATTCTCTAATTCTTGACAACTTAAACCATATCATATGAAAAACGGAAAAACTTGTTTCGGCGTGATTATCGGTACACGCGCCTATTTCAACTCAGCACTGGCCAAGGACGTACGCAAGCAGTTGCTGAAGACCCTCGACGAGGGCGGTTACGAATATGTCATCCTCCACGAGGACGCCACCCCCACGGGCAGCTCGAGCATCGAGACCCGCGAGGACGGTCTGATGGTCTCCAAGCAGTTCCGCCAGCACCGCGACGAGATCGACGGCATCATCGTCTCGCTGCCTAACTTCGGTTTCGAGATTGGCATCATCAATGCCATCAGCGATGCCGACCTCAACGTGCCCGTACTAGTGCAAGCCTGCGACGACGAGAACGACAAGGTGGACCTCGACTCGCGCCGCGATGCTTTCTGCGGAAAGATCTCGGTATGCAACAACCTCTACCAGTATGGCATCCCCTTCACCGATACCACGCTGCACACCTACTCTATCTACGACCCCCTGCTGCGTCAGGACATCGACCGTTTCGCCGCCATCTGCCGCGTGGTCAACGGACTGCGCCACTGCCGCCTCGGTCAGATAGGAACCCGTCCGCTGGGCTTCAACACCTGCCGCGCCAGTGAGAAACTGCTGCAGCGCAGCGGCATCACCGTGGTACCCGCCGACCTGAGCGAGATACTCTATGCCGCCCAGAAGATCAAGGACGACGACCCGAAGTTCATCGAGATGTGCAACCGCACCTGCAACTACGCCCAGGTGCCTGACAACTACAAGGAGAAACTGGGCCTGCAGGCTAAGTTCAGCGTGGCCGTCGAGAACTGGATTGAAGCCAACGACGTCCAGGCCGTGGCCATCCAGTGCTGGGACAGCTTGGAGCAGAACTACGGTTGTGCACCCTGCGTCACCATGTCGATGCTCTCCGACAAACTCATTCCCGCCGCCTGCGAGACCGACCTGGCCGGTGCCGTGTCGATGTACGCCCTGACGCTGGCCAGCGGCAAGGCCTCTGCCCTGCTCGACTGGAACAACAACTTCGCTGAGGACCGCGACAAGTGTGTCTGCACGCACTGCGGCAACTACGCCAAGTCGTTTGTCGGCAATGACAACCTGAAGCTCGGTCCCCTCGGCGTGCTGGGACGTACGCTGGGTAAGATCAACACCTTCGGTGCCGTCTATGCCAAGGTCTCTGAGGGTCCCTTCACCTTCTTCCGCATCTCTACCGACGACCCGAAGGGCTGCATCAAGGCCTATCTGGGCAAGGGCCAGCTCACCAACGATCCCTACGGCATGGACGGCTGTATCGCCGTGACCCAGGTGGACCACCTGCAGCAGCTGATGAAGTATATCTGCAAGAATGGTTTCGAGCACCACGTGGCCATGTGTCGCACCGATGTCGTCGATGTCCTCAACGAGGCCATCGAGACCTACCTCGGCTGGAACCTATATGTTCACGAGTGATAAATGATAAGTGATAAATGATAAGTGATGAGTGATAAGTGATAATCAAAGAGAGGTGAGTGTTGACTCACCTCTCTTTGATTGTATATCAATTGGTTTTATACGGGTATTTCACCGCGGCCAACTCCTGGTTGGCCTTCTCTATCTTGGCGCGCAGACCACTCTTGTAGTCCTGCAGACGGGTGGCCAGCTCCTCATCGCTGAGGGCCAGCATCTGGGCGGCCAGGATGGCGGCGTTCTGGGCACCATTGACACCCACCGTGGCTACGGGGATACCCGGAGGCATCTGGATGATGGAGAGCATGGCGTCCAGGCCGTCGAGCATGCCCTTGATGGGTACGCCGATGACGGGCAGCGTGGTATTGGCGGCGATGACGCCGGGCAGGGCTGCTGCCATGCCGGCAGCGGCGATGATGACGCGCAGTCCGCGACCTGCCGCCTCACGGGCAAAGGTCTCCACCTCGGCGGGTGTGCGGTGGGCCGAGAGGGCATTGACTTCGAAGGGTATCTGCAACTCATCAAGCTGTTTGCAGGCCTTCTCCATGACGGGCAAATCAGAAGTGCTGCCCATGATGATACTGACAATCGGTTTCATGTTTTTGTTGTTGTGTTTATTTTTATCTTATAGTATCTATAGTTTCTATAGTGACTATAGCTTCTGCAGCGTCTATCCCCATCCCCTACAGCAGCAGGATGGACAGCGAGGCGCAGAAGAAGCCTATCCAGAAGCCTCCCACCACCTGACCCAGCGAGTGCTGGCGCAGCAGCATGCGACTGGTGCCCACCAGACCCGCTACCACAAAGACCACGCAGAGCCACCAGACGGGGTTGAAATTGAAGTATTCGGCAAAGGCGAACAATGCGCCGCCGACGCCACCGATGGCCGCGGTATGGGTGGAGATTTTCCACCAGACGTTAATCAGCGCACACACCATCTGCACCACCAAGGCAGCCACGACGATAGAGCCCAGGAAGTGGGGCATGTGCTGGCGTGTCATGACATAGACACACGAGAAGTAGCAGAGGATGGAGATGGCATAGGGCACCATACGGCGCTCGCGGTGACCCAGTTCGATGAGTGTCCATCCCTGGTAGCGGCGGTAGAAGTGGATCATCAGCCTCGGCATCAGGCAGGTGAAGAGGTACACCATCACCAGGAGCTGCAACTTATAGACCAACGGAAAGATGCTCATATAGCTGAACGAGAACAGAATGAGCAGTCCTACCAGTGGCAGGTAGAACGGCGCAAACAGCATGCTCAACAGGCGGGCCGCCAGGATAATCTCCTTCTGTCTCTTCATCTCCTTTTTAATGTTTAATGTTTCATCTTTCATCTTCTCAGCCTTGCCACCGGAATTCCCAGTTGTTCGCGGTATTTCGCCACCGTACGGCGGGCGATGGGATAGCCCTTCTCGGCCAACAGGTCCTTCAGGGCGTCGTCGCTCAGCGGATGGCGCTTGTCCTCGCCCTCGATGAGGTCGCGCAGCGCCACCTTGATCTCGCGGGTGGACAGTTCCTCGCCGCTGGCTGTGACGTAGCTGTCGCTGAAGAAGTAGCGCAACGGGAAGGTGCCCCACCGCGTCTGGGCATATTTCGAATTGCTGACGCGCGACAGGGTGCTCACGTCCAGGCCCGTCTTCTGGGCGATGTCCTTCAGGATCATCGGACGCAGCGAGGCCTCGTCGCCGTCTTCAAAGAAGCGGTGCTGCCACTGGATGATGGCCCGCATGGTGACGGTCAGCGTATGGCGGCGCACGCGGATGGCCTCGATAAAGCCCTGGGCGGCCTCCACCTTCTTCTTCGTATAGAGCAGAGCCTCCTTCATCTGGCGGCTCATGTGTTCCTTGTTGGTCTGATACTCGGCGAGCGTGTCGGTAAACGACTGCGAGACGTGCAGCTCGGGGACGTCACCGCTGTTGAGCGTAAACGTCACGCGGCCGTCGTCGTGGGTCTCGATGATGAAGTCGGGGGTGATCTGCTGGACGGAGCGTCCCACGACCTCGCCCATCGACGTGCCGGGTTTGGGGTTTAGTTTGCGCAACTCGCTGATGAGTACCTCGGCCTGCACATCGCTGAGGCGCAGCGTCTGCTGCAACTTGTCCCAGTGCTTGCGGGTGAAGTCCTCGAAATGGTCGGTCACGGTGCGCAGCATCAGGTCGCGCAACTTAGAGGGTTCGCGGCGACGGATCTGTAGCGTCAGACACTCCTGCAGCGAACGGGCACCGATGCCGGCAGGGTCGAAGGTCTGCAACTTCTGCAGCACCTGTTCGATGACGGCCTCGCTGACGTCAATATGGTGGTAGATGGCCAACTCGTCGGCGATGCTGTCCAACGACTTGCGCAACAGGCCGTCGTCGTCCAGCGAACCGATGAGATACTCCATGATGTCCTGTTCCTCGTCGGTCAGCAGCATCATGTTCATCTGGTCCTTCAACTGCTCGTAGAACGTCTCGCTCTGACCATAGACCATCGTCTCGCGCTCCTCCTGGGTGGACATGCCACCCTGATAGACGGGCAGTTCCTCATCGTCACGACCCAGCGACTCCAGGGCGGCATCGAGGGCCGACTGGCGCTCCTCCTGTTCGTAGTCGTCGGACTTCTCGGGGGCGTCCTGGTCGTCCATACTGTCTGGGGAGTCCAACAGCGCTACGCTCTCGCCCTCCTCGGCCGACACCTCCAGGGCGGGGTTGTCGTCCATCTCGGCATTGACGCGCTCCAAGAACTGGGTGATGGGCAACTCCAAGAGTTGCGCCTGCAACAACTGCTGCTGCGATATCGACTGGGTCAGCTTCTGTTGTTGGAGTAACCGTTGTTCCTGAATTTGTTCTTGTGCCATCGTTTATTTAAAATACGCCTTCAGCTGCTGGGCATAGGCCGACAGCGGCCGCGGGTCTTCCGAGACGTAGCGCTGCCAGACCTGCTGACAGGGACCCAACAACGGACTGATGACTACGTCATGGCGCTGCAGATAGGGGTCGCAGTGCTGATAGACGTTCAGCACGTCCAGCACCAGCGGTACGGGAATCTTCAGCAGACTGGCCGTCTGTCTCACCTCGGGGGTCTCGGCGACCATCGTGGGCGGTGTCAACTGGAAATACAGGTCCAGCAGTACGACCAGCATGACGGGGGTCAGGCGGTTGTCCTCCTCCAACGGACGGAAGTCGCGCTCGAAGGTCTCCTCAATCTCGACACCGGCATAGAAGTCGCTGTTGCCGAAACCTATCATGCCGCGCAACAACTGCACGGCACGCGTCAGGCGCTTCGGGTTCCGGCTATACTCCAGCCAGATACGCTCGATGCGCGGCGTCTCCAGACGGGCTATCTGCTCCAGACGGGCATACAACTGCTCGGGAGCGATATGCAACTCCATGCCCAACTCCACCAGAGGCCGGCTGTACATGGGTTTCACACCTACGGGTTTACGCAGGTATATCTGCATCAGCAACAGCCAGTAGTCATCTTGCCATTGCGAGGCGCCCTTGGACCTGTTCGTTACAGGATGCTGATTCTTTGCCATAGGATTTCCAGTTTGTCTGTCTTGGGATTTCCCATACATTTTTCGCTCGCAAAGATAGACATTATTTTCCAATCTGCCAAGCAATTCGCGCTTTTTATCGTCTCGACGCCCTTCATCCTCATCATCAACAGGGGGTGAAAAAGCGCCCTGAAGACTGACATGACTGACAGGATCCCTGATTATCAGCACGTTAAATCCCTTTAAGACTGTCAAAAGACTGACATAGACTGACATGAGACTGACATAGCCGACTGAAATTCTCTAGAGAATTTTGTCATTCTAAGGCTTTCCCGAGAAAAATTCTCTAGAGAATTTTGTTCTTTAACGGCTTCCCCTCTCGCGCAGAGCCAGTTTATTTTTATTCTCGCGCAGAGCCGCGGAGTACACAGAGTTTTTCGCAGAGGGGGAATTACACTCCCCAAGACTCCTTTTGTCTCTTAAAATATATTCACTCTGCGTGCCCTCGGCGTTCTCTGCGGCTCTGCGCGGGGACAAAAGAATCTGCGCAAGAACATATCTTTCTCTGCGCGAAAAAAAGATGTCAGTCTTATGTCAGTCTTGACAGTCTTAAAAACAGACTGCAACGCCTTTGTAGAAAGGGGTTCTGTCAGTCTGACAGTCTTCATGACGAAAAACTCTACTCATAATGAAAGCGCACAGAGAGTGGCCCCTCCGTGCGCTTTCGTAAAATTCGTGTAATTTGTGGTTTTACTTCACCACCTTCTTCTGGCCATTGATAATGTACAGACCCTTGGCGGGAGCGATGACGCGCTGGCCATTCAGGTTGAAGACATCACCTCTTACATCAGACATCTTACCTCTTACATCGCCAATGCCCGTGGCCTCGCCAAAGACGCCAGCCAGCTCGTGCTGGATACCCTGCGGGGTGACGAACACCACGTTGTCGTAACAATTTTCCAAACTTTTTTGCATATAATTTTGCCACATTGAGAAAAATATTAGTCGTTTTTCTTTGTACATTGTTATTTTTTGTTTACATTTGCAAGCGATTACGTGAAAAACCGACTATTCATGAATAAGTTGCTACTCTCATTCTTAGGAGCTTTCATATCTTTCACTCTCTACGCACAAGGCGTCAAAGAGGAAATCCGTCAGAATCCGCTCTTGACGGCCAGCAACTATATGGCCTATCCCGGACCGCAGCAACAGGAGCTGACACCAGCGCCAAAAGACATGAAGCCATTTTACATCTCACACTACGGACGCCACGGTTCACGCTACCACAGCAAGCCCAGCATGTATAACGCCCCCTACCTCACCCTTGCCAAGGCCGATAGTTTGGGCAAGCTCACCCCTCTGGGTCATGAAATTATGCTCCAGCTCGACACCATCCGCCAGGATGCCATGAACCGCTGGGGCGACCTGACACCTCTCGGCGCAGAGCAGCATAGGCAGATAGCACACCGCATGATAGATCGATTCCCCGAGGTATTCGAAGGCAAGACAACCATCGATGCCCGCAGTACGACGATGGGTCGTTGCATCCTGTCAATGGAGTATGCACTATTGGAAATGCTGAAGATGCGTCCGAAGTTGAAGATCCACCATAACGCCACCCACCGCGATATGGATATTTTGAATTTTCAGGACAAAAAGATTTTTGCGTTAAAGACCAACGTACCCGCCAAAACGCTCTATAGAGACTATGCCCGAAAGCACGAGAACAGCAGTCGGCTGATGGCGAGCCTCTTCAACGACAGTAGCTACGTCCGCCAGCATGTCGATGCCAGCGACTTTGACTTCCAGCTGTTGCTGCTGGCCTCCATTCTCCACAACTGCGAAATCGGCAAGCGCATCAGCCTCTTCCACCTATATACGCTGGATGAGTTGTATCAGAACTGGCTCGTCGGCAATGCCTACTGGTATATCGCCTGGGGCGGATGTACGGTGAACGGCGGTGTACAACCCTATACCCAGCGCAACCTGCTGCGCAAGATGGTCCACGATGCCGACAGTCTCATCGCTACTCCGAGGAACAATGTCCAGCTACGTTTTGGCCACGAGACGGTGCTGATGCCACTGATTTGCCTCATGGACGTGAACGGCTACGGACTGGCTACCGACAACATGGACATCCTGGAAGAGAAAGGGTGGATTAACTACCGTGTCTTCCCTATGGCCGCCAACCTCCAGCTGGTATTCTACCGCCGTCATCCCGAAGACCGCGACGTACTTTTCAAAGTGCTGCTCAATGAGAACGAGGCCAAACTGCCCCTGCCTACCGACCAGCCACCTTATTATAAATGGAGTGACTTCCGTAACTACGCACTGCAAAAACTCGATGCATATCAAGAATAACAAGATAGTACTGTTTGTGCTGACAGCGCTGATATTGCTGACGGCACAGAATGGTCGGGGCCAATCGGCTTTCGACTACTTCTCGCGTAACCGTAATCTCTTGGCCAGCAACTACAGCATCTACCCCGACAGCATCGAGAGCAAGATGACGCCACCGCCGGCAGGCAAACGCCCCTTCTACATCTCGCACTACGGACGCCACGGTTCACGATACCTCAACAACCACAAAGCCTACAAGATACCCTACCAGATTTTGTGTAAGGCTGACTCCTTGGACGAGCTGACACCCATCGGTCAGGACGTGATGCACGAGATGAAGCGCATCATCGATGATGCCGAGGGACGTTGGGGCGACTTGACGGGGTTCGGCAAGCAGCAGCAGCGGGCCATCGCCAGGCGCATGATGCAGCGCTTCCCCGAAGTCTTCGAGGGCGAGGCTTTTATCGATGCCCGTAGCACCATCGTCACGCGTTGTATCCTCTCCATGGGTTCCGCTATCCTCCAGATGAGCGCCATGAATCCGCAACTGAAGATCAATATGTCGAGCAGCTATCACGACATGTGGTATCTGAACTGTCAGGACAAGTTTCTGCGCGACAGCATGATGACCAATCGTGCCCAGCAGGCCTACGACCGCTATATCCGCAGAACGGCCAGGAATCCAAGACTGATGGACCTACTGTTTGTCGATAGCGCCTACGTGAATAAATATGTTGACCAAAAATGGCTCAACTACTACCTCATCAAGACCGCGCTCATCCAGCAGAACACCCACATGGGCCTGAACGGGAATTTCCTCCTGGACCTCTTCAGCTATGAGGAGCTCCACCAGTTCTGGCAGAACGAGAATGCCTGGTGGTACATCCATTACGGCCCTTCACCTTTGAACGGAGGCTGCCAGCCCTATACCCAGCGCTATCTGTTGCGTAAAATCATCCAGGAAGCCGACAGCATCATAGCCATGGATACACACGGTGCCTCGCTGCGCTACGGTCACGAAACAGTGGTACTGCCTCTGGTATGTCTGCTGAACCTCAACGGCTACGGCTACCAAACCGAGAAGTTGGAGGACTTGGAGGAGAAAGGATGGTGGGCCTGGTTAGTGTTCCCCATGGCGTCAAATCTACAGTTTGTATTCTACCGCAATAGCCCTGACGACGATGACGTCATCTTCAAGGTGCTTCTCAATGAAAAAGAGGCGTGGCTGCCCCTGGCGGACGACATAGCCCCCTATTACCATTGGAAAGACTTCAAGAAGTACTACTTGAAGCGGTTAGACGCCTACGACTCCATTCGCGTGATGAAACGCCAGAGCATACACCCGCATCTGTTTGACCATAGCGAGCAGGCCGTTGGAACGGGTTGGTGACAGGTGTTCCTTCAGTCCGATGCGGTCGATGAAGTAGAGGTCGGCATCAAGGATCTCCTGCGGGGTGTGTCCGCTGAGCACGCGAATGAGCAGCGCCACGATACCTTTAACAATCAGCGCGTCACTCTCGGCTTTAAACACAATGACGCCCTCTTGTTCCTCGCCCCCAGCTCCTTGCTCCTTTACATAGTCGGCCTGCAGCCACACCCGACTCTGGCAACCGTCGATGAGATTGCTCTCTACCTTGTACTGTTCTTCTAAAGGCTCCTGCTCATTGCCTAAGTCGATGAGCATCTGGTACTTGTCCATCCAGTCATCCAGACCGCAGAACTCATCGATAATCTCGTCTTGTATCTCGTTGATTGTCATCATAATCATGTACTATTTGACTATTTAAGATTTTATGATTTTAAACAGTTTGTCGCTGGGACGTACCTTCTCGGGCACCTTGATACTGACCCGCGTACCTTGTTGGGCGGTCTGTACAGCCTGCACGTCATCGTGAATCTCATCGACTGTGACGTACAACGCACCTGTCGTCGGTCCTGTGATGAGCATCTTGTCGCCCACGCTGAACGTGTCGGCCTCGACGGTAAACTCGGCGACACCCAGACGGGAGAAATATTTCACACCTTTGCCGATATACTGTTTACGCTCCGTGGCGTTCGAGCCGTAATTGGCATTCCACTCACCCAACAGTTGTCCCTGGTAGTAACCATCCCAAAAGCCGCGGTTGAAAACCGTTGCCAGGCGCTCGTCCCACGCATCCTTTTTCTCTTCTGTAAACGTACCGTCAAGAACACTCTGGATAGCTTCCTTGTAGCACTGCACAACGGTGAGCACATATTCTGGTCCTCGGGCGCGACCTTCTATTTTAAACACGCGTACACCCGCCTGCATCATCTTGTCGATAAAACGGATGGTCTTCAGGTCCTTGGGCGACATGATATACTTGTTGTCTATCTCCAGTTCCGTACCTGTCTCGCGGTCGGTGACGAGATAACTCCTGCGACAGATCTGCATGCAAGCCCCGCGGTTAGCTGAGCGTCCCGTATTGTCGAGGCTCATATAGCACTTGCCACTCACCGCCATACACAGGGCCCCATGGCAGAACATCTCAATGCGCACCAGGTCGCCCGAAGGTCCTGTAATATGCTGCTCCAGAATCTGACGATAGATCTCCGTCACCTGCTCCATGTTCAACTCACGAGCCAACACCACTACATCGGCAAACTGAGCATAAAACTTCAGCGCCTCGATGTTCGATATGTTCAACTGTGTACTCAGATGCACCTCCACACCCACAGTACGACAGTATTGCATGACGGCCACATCACTTGCTATTACCGCCGTGATTCCTGCCTCGCGGGCTGCATCTACTATCTGGTGCATCAGAGGGATATCCTCGCCATAGATAATGGTATTCACCGTCAGGTACGACTTGACACCATGCTCCCGACACGTTGCAGCAATATCTCGCAGGTCGTCGATGGTGAAGTGGTTGGCCGAGTGTGAGCGCATATTCAACTGTTCCACACCGAAATAGACAGACCCCGCACCGGCCTTCAATGCCGCTGCCAGCGAGTCGCGACTGCCTACCGGCGCCATGATTTCGTAATCCGATAACTGATTCATGGGTGCAAAGGTAGTAAATTGTAATCGTTTACGCATCTTTTTCGAATGGTTTTTTTGTCGCATTCAAATAAATAGGGTACTTTTGCAGACAGAAACTAACATACTATAAAATTACGTTTATATGAAGAAACTTTTCTCCGCTTTATTCCTGATGATGCTCTGCGCAGTATCGTCCCAGGGTGCTGTCACCATTACCGACGCTGCCGGATGGTTTGAAAGTGGCTATGTTACCTGGCAGAAGACGGCAGGTCTTGAATACAATGTCTACGTTAGCCCCGCCAGCTCTGACAGTTGGGCCCAGCTTGACGGAGAACTGGTCCGTGAATATCCCACCTACGGACGTGCCGATGCACTCGGTCTGAAAGCTGGCAGTTACAAGTTTAAGGTTGTTCCCGTACAGAACGGCACCGAGGTCACTGCCGACGCTGCAGTCTCCAATGCCGTTGAGGTGAAGGCCTACGACCGTTCAGGATTCGCCCATAAGCAGGCTGGCTCTACAGGTATTGGAGCCTACAACAACGACGGTACGCTGAAAGAAAGCGCCCACGTCGTGTATGTCAATGCCAACAACGCCAAGACCGTGTCGCTTGACATTGCCACCAACACCAATGGCAAGACAGCCACCTACACCGGTTTGCAGCAGATTATATATGGCTACCAGAAGGGCGACAACAACGGCAGCTACGAGAAGGCTCCTCTCTGTATTCGTATCATCGGCACCATCAAGGATTCCGACATGGACAAGTTCCTCAGTTCTTCTGAAGGTATTCAGATTAAAGGCGCTAAGGCCTATCAGAAGATGAATATCACCATCGAGGGTGTCGGCAACGATGCCACCGTCTGGGGGTTCGGCTTCCTGGTTCGCAGCGCTTCCATGATTGAATTCCGTAATTTCGCCATCATGTGGTGCATGGACGATGCCGTGAGCATCGATACCAACAACTCCATGATCTGGGTTCACAACCTGGATCTCTTCTATGGCAAGCCCGGTGGTGATGCCGACCAGGCCAAGGGCGACGGCACCATCGACATGAAAGGAAACTCCCAGTATCTGACCATCGCCTATAACCACCTGTGGGATAGCGGTAAGTCTTCGCTCTGCGGTATGAAGAGCGAGTCGGGCCCCAACTGGATTACCTACCACCACAACTGGTTCGACCACTCAGACTCACGCCATCCACGTATCCGTACGATGAGCGTCCACGTCTATAACAACTACTTCGACGGCAATGCCAAGTATGGTGTCGGTGCCGCCTATCAGAGCAATGCCTTCGTCGAGAACAACTACTTCCGCAACTGTAAGTACCCGATGCTGATGTCTATGCAGGGTTCTGACATGGATGGCGGCAAGGGAACGTTCTCCAGCGAGGATGGCGGTGTCATCAAGTCGTTTGGCAATTTTATCAAAGGAGCCAAAAAGGTCATTTCTTATCAGCAGGACAATACGGAGTTTGACTGCTGGGAGGCTACCAACCGCAACGACCAGGTTCCCGCTACCGTCAAGGCCAAGCAGGGCGGCAAGACCTACACCAACTTCGATACCGATGCCAGCATCATGTATGAATATACCCCAGATGCAGCCAATGACGTCCCCGGTATTGTCAGAGGTACGTATGGTGCTGGTCGTATGCAGCATGGCGACTTCAAGTGGTCGTTCAACAACAGCATCCAGGATGCCAACTACGATGTCATTCAGGATCTGACAAACACCATTAACAACTACACATCGACACTTGTCGGATATTTCGATGGCGAGGTCATCAAGAATGGTGGTGCCACAGCCACCGTGGACGCAGGTGATGGCAAGGGAATCCCCCAAGAAGTCAACGATGCCGTAGAGCCCAATTGGGGCGGTGGCGGCAGTGGAGCCATTACCGTGGTGGCTGGAAAATATGTCATCGGCAGCAAGTCCGAGTTCTTCTGGTTCAATGCTACCAACGAGACAGCCTATAACAACTACAAAACCAGCGGCAACTTCAGTACTGCTGATGGTGTGTTCAACGGCACACAGGAGATTACCAACTCCAAGATAGGCTCCTGCTCTGACTATATCGGTTCTGTCCGTCTGCCGGCAGGCTCGTCATTCACCACTTACTGGGCTGACGGCATCGTCGCTGTCAACTTCTACGTCTCCAGCAATGGTTCCCAGAAATGGACGCTGGAGAAATCGGCTGATGGTACTAAATGGGATGCCGCCGGTGTCGTCGAGGGTGCTACTGGTACCCACCCCAGCTGTTTTGTCAATGCCCCCAACGAAGAAAGCATCAAATACGTGCGCATCACCAACAATGCTTCTGGTGCCCGTGACATCCAGGGCATTAAGGTTGCTACCTATGACCCGGATGCCAATCCCGAAGAAGACCCCATCGACGAGCCCACCGATAATCGCAGCAGCGATGCTACTGCTGAGTTCTCACTGAATGGCGAAGACATTGTCATGTCCGGTACGACTTACACGCTCAACGTAGCCTTCGATGTCAATGACGCTGCAGGCTATGCCGTGACGGTGTTCCCTGCCGACAATGCCACGATAGCCGCCGTGACGGGCGCTACGGGTAGTGGCAGCGACTACACCATCGCTGCGCCGGCTGCCGGTACCACGGCTACGGCCACATTCCGCATCCTGGCTGAGAACCAGGCCAACGTCAAGACCTACACCATTCTCATCGTCAAGGGTGTAGACCCCTCGACACTGCCTGTCACAACGGGTGAGTTCACCTATTTCCCCAAAGGGGCGCTGAACAACAACACTTTCTACACCATCAGCGGTTCCACTACCAAGGACTATGGTACAGGTACGTACTTGTACAATGGTGAGACGGTAAACTGCGACTTCGCCCTGAAGATGGAGTCAAAGACCTCCATCAAGTTCACGCCGGCACAGGACGGTACGCTGAAGATTGGCTTCACGGACAAGGGTGCCCAGAACCTGCTGCTCAATGGCACCAAGGAGACTGGCACCGAGTTTGTACTGACCACCAGCGTCACGGCTAATACCGCCTATGAAATCAAGAAGGCTGACAAGGCCTACATCCTCTACATTGACCTCGTCTATGGAGAAGGCGGCAATCCCACACCTGAGCCACAGCCCACCGAGCAGACCCTCTTCTCGGCCACGGCTATTGCCGCCTTGGACGTTCCTGCCAAGACGGAAGTGGAGATTACCTCCAGCAACGCTACCATCACTGGCGGAAAACTCTTCGCTGTCAACAACTTCACCAGTGAAACCAAGCCCGACGGTGAGGCAAAAGCCATGATCAAGGTAGAAAACAAGGTCGCCGCATTCCAAATTACCAACCACACGACGCCGTTCCGCATCGAACTCGAGGAGGCACTCCAGGCTGGCGATGTCATCACGGCAAAAGGAGAGTGCGCCAGTTCTACCGCCACGAATATCGGTCTCTGGCTGTCTACGGCTACTGTGCGTCCCACCGAGTGCACCACTACAATGACTATCCCTGGTGCATCTGCTAAGGTTTGGGGCAACCTCTCGTCATACACTGTGGCTGAGGGTGACGGTTTGGCTGGCGCAACGACCATCTACCTCTATCGTGCTACTGCCAACAGCACTTACTTTACCGACTTCAAGATTGCACGTCCCACTTCAGACGGCATCATTGCCGTACGCACCATGGAGCGCAACAGCCAGGTCGTCTACGATCTCATGGGCCGCCGCGTGCAGCAGACGGTGAAGGGACAGCTGTACATCATGGGCAATAAGAAATTCATCGCAAAATAACAAACTGACCATCAACAATGAAAAAGCTATTATCTCTGGCTGTATCACTCTTCATCGTGTTGACAGCATCAGCAGCATTGGCCGTGAAGGGCCAGGGCGGCTGGTATGAGAGCTGCTGGATGGAGTTCACCGGACTCGACGACAGCTATGCTCAGTATAATGCCTACGTATCGGCAGACAATGGTATCACCTGGACGGCGCTGGACGGCGAGCTAGTACGTTCGTACGGCAGCTACGGCCGTGTGGATGCCGTCGGACTGACACCCGGCAGCTACCTGCTGAAGGTGGTGCCGGTGGTTGCTACTGCCGGTTCAGATCCTGCAGAGAAAGCAGACCAGGCGGTGGTGACGCCTACAGCCATTGAGCTTAAGGCCTTCGACCGCTCGGGCTTCGCCCACTTCGGTGCTACCGAGGGTGTGGGTGCCTACAACAACGATGGCACGCTGAAGGCAGGTGCCGTCGTACTCTACGTCACCGCCAAGAGTGCCAAGACCGTGAAGATGACCATCAAGACCGACGGCAAAGGCGGTACGACGGAGTACAAGGGCCTGCAGGCCATCATCACCGGCTACCAAAAGGGCTACGAGACGCGGCCGCTCTGCGTGCGCTTCATCGGCACCATCACGGCCGACGACATGGACGGCTTCGACTCTTCCGAGGAGGGCATCCAGATCAAGGGCAAGAGCAAGGATTCCAAGTTGAACATGACCTTCGAAGGTATCGGCAACGACGCCTTCATCTATGGCTTCGGATTCCTAGTGCGCAACTCCGCCTATGTCGAGATGCGCAACTTCGGTGTAGCCACGCTGATGGACGACGATATCTCGCTGGATACTGACAACGACCATATCTGGATTCACCACATGGACGTATTCTACGGCAAGCAGGGTGGTGGCGACCACGCCAAGGGCGACGGTGCCATCGACGTCAAGTCCAACTCGAAACACGTCACCGTCGCTTACTGCCACTTCTGGGATACGGGTAAGTCGACCATGTGTGGTATGAAGAGCGAGTCGGGTGAGAATTGGATTACCTACCACCACAACTGGTTCGACCACAGCGACTCCCGTCATGCCCGCGTGCGTACCATGTCGGTACATATGTACAACAACTACTACGACGGCATTTCCAAGTATGGTGTCGGTGCCTGCACGGGTTCGTCCGTATTCATGGACCGTAACTTCTTCCGCAACTGCCACAAGCCGATGATGATCTCCCTGCAGGGTGCCGATACTGAATATGGCACCGACTTCAAGAACGCCCCCACCTTCTCGGGCGAGGACGGTGGTATGATCAAGTCGTACGGCAACCAATTCGTGGGCAGCGTCAAGTACAAACCCTATTCTGAAACCAACAAGGTGGAGTTTGACTGCTACGAGGTTTCCGACCCGGCCACCGCGGTTCCCAGTTCTGTCAAGACCAAGGAGGGTGCCACGGGCTACAACAACTTCGATACTAATGCAGAAAAAATGTACAGCAGCTATCTCGTTGACAACGCCGACAACGTACCCGCTGTCGTCACCGACCGCACCTGGGGTGCCGGACGTATGCAGGGCGGCGACTTCACGTTCGTATTTACCGATGCCGACGATGCCAGCTATACGGTCAATCCCGCCCTGCGCAGTGCCATCGACAGCTATAAGAGTAGTTTCGTGAAGATTATCGGCAAGGCTGGTGCAGAGAGCAGTACCGACCCCGAGCCCATAGACCCGACAGACCAGCGCGCGGAGTCTGCTCTCGTGCTGACCTCTGATGCCAAGCTGACACTCGACCAAGGCATCAAGGCCACCATCACCACCGAGCATGCTGCCGGTGCCGTGACCTACGTCTCCAACAATACCGACATTGCCACCGTCGATGCCAATGGCCAGATTACAGCAGTCAACCCCGGCAAGACGATGATTACCGTGACGGATGCCGGTTCTGACGCCGTCAAGGGCAAGTCGCTCACGGTCAGCGTCACCGTCATCGGTACGGTGGTCGTCGAAGGCGACGTCATCCTGAAGGCCGGTACCCTGCCCTACGGCTACGACGTCGATGGCGAGACAGCCATGGCCCTATGGGAGTACAGTTCAGCCACCAAGGAGAACGAGCTCTTCAAGACTGCCAAGGGACAGACGGTCATTACTATTCCCGCTGGCGTCAAGGTGACATCGGTAACGCTCTATGGCTGGGCAGACAACAACAGCAAGACCAGTACCGTCACCGAACTGGCAGGACAACCGTTGACATCCGGCAACGTCCTGGCCAACCGCAAGAATGGCACCCTCAGCAGTGTGTCACTCAAGGACATTGACGTGGTCAACGAACTGACCTTCACCGTCAACTACAATGCCGGTGTCAAATTGGCATTGGAAGTGACCACCACTGATACCGCCATCCAGACCATCAGCAGCAAGACTTTCAATACCGTCAAGGCTGCGAAATACATAAAGAACGGCAAGCTGGTCATCGTGCGTGACGGCAAAGAGTTCAGCGTCATGGGCATGGAAGACAAATAATAATTTTCAAACAAACTACAAGCTAACTACTAATTCAGGGCGGACGGGGCGTGAGTCTCGTCCGCTTTTAAAAAAGAACACGAAGCAAATACAAATATGAAGAAACTATTACTCACTTTAGCATGTATGCTAACTGTCTTTGCTGCCTCGGCACAGACTGTTGACGGACGCAACTTCGGCATCGACGGCTTTGCCGCATACGCCGGCATTCCTGGTACCGACCACTATCACGAAGGAGGAACCACCGGCGGACAGGGCGGCAAGGTAGTCAAGGCCGACAACTTCTCGCAACTGCAAGCCTATCTGCAGTCCAGCAAACCTTACATCATCCTTGTCGATCATGACATCACAACAGGCATTACCTGCTACGTGGAGTCGCTGAGCACGGGTTACCTGTGTGCTGACCAAAGCGGTGAGAACGGCGTAGAGTCCACCTACGGCGAACGTATTATGGTGGCCAGCAACAAGACGCTTATCGGCATCAACAATCCTGAGACGGGACTGGCTCCCCTGATTTCGCGCATCACCTTCGTCTTGCAGTGCCAGAGCAACGTCATCATCCGCAACTGCCGCTTTACGATGGTGGGCGTACCCATCCTCAAGGTGGGTGAGAACAAGATTGTAGCGTGGCGCGACGGGAAACAGGTGGAGACGGGCGATCCCGACTGCATCGGCATTCAGGCTGATGCTACGAGTGCAAAGAAGGACTTCGGCTCTCATATCTGGATTGACCACTGCGAGTTCTTCAACGGCGATGCAGCCAACAAAGACCGCTACGACGGACTGGTGGACTGTAAGAACAATATCCAGTGGCTCACCATATCGTACAACCTGTTCCACGATCACGACAAAGCCTGTCTGTGGGGCAAGGGCGACAGCGACATCTATGAGGGTTGCCGTACCATCTCTGCCCACCACAACTACTTCAAGAACATACAGGGTTCGCGTCTGCCCTTACAGCGTGGCGGCAACGTTCACTACATGAACAACTACCAGGACGGTTGTCAGGACGGCTGGGACCTGCGCAGCAAGTCGGTGGGCTATGCCGATGCCTGCTACTTCAAGGACGGCAAGGCTCCCGTCCTGCCCGATGGTGGCGGTACACTCAACATCAATACGGACGCTGACTATGGCATCATCTACGACAACTGCCGTCGTGTCATCACAGAGCACGCTGGTGTCTCTTACGTCAAAGAACCAGCCAAGTACGATGCCGAATTCCCCGCAGCCACCTACGTTACTGGCAGCTGGGTTCCCACAGACACCTGGGCAGACTACTTCGTCAACAACCACGACAAGGCTGCCGACGTACCTGCTATCTGCGAGCAATACTCGGGTGCCGGCAAGATCAATATTTGGACGGAGGCTGTACCCGAAGCCAGCAAGACAGACTACAACGAGGCCTGTGCCACGCTTCAGACAGCTTCCGTATATGATGAGAAAGGTAACAAGGTGGCTGGCGTAACTGGCGGCGGTTCCGAGAGCGACCCCAGCGGCAATGCCGAAGTCATCTTCAAATTGCAAATCTCCTCATCAGCTTCAGACCTTACCATCCAGAAAGCCACTGACACTAAGAACTTGGCCAACTACTGCTCTACGCTGACTGGCGGTACAGCCACCATCGGTCTTCGCGCTGATGCGACATCAGGACAGAAAGTCATTGGTTCTGATAGCAGCCAGCGCCATATTCGCACGCCCAAGAACGACGTCTATGTACACATCACCTTGGAACATGCACTCGCCGAGGGTGACATCATCTCTTTCACTGGCAATGGCGCGTCAAACCTAGAGATAGCACTCATGGCTGACAACACCTACTCCAATGCCGAGGCCACCAGCAACCACACCTATACGTTGCCCTCCACCTCAGCATTGGTCGGAAAGACAGAGTTCTACATTTCGCGAGCTACTGCCAGCAACACCTTTATTGAGAGCATTACCATCAGCCGTCCTGACAATGAGGGTGAGACTACTGCCATTCAGACGGTCAGCAGCAAGGCTGCCAATACAGGCAAGGCAGTGAAATTCCTGAAGGACGGCCGACTGGTCATCGAGCGTGACGGTCAGCTGTACAACATCACAGGAACACGCAGCTATCGATAACAAACAAGTTACTTATTCAGTTTCCAGGTAACACCGTCTTTGGTGTCTTTTACCTCAAAACCGGCAGCGGCCAGGTCGTCACGGATCTGGTCGCTGGTGGTCCAGTCCTTGTTGGCCTTGGCCTTGGCACGCAGGGCCAACACCATATCGACCACCTTGCCGAAGGCCTCCTCGCGGTCGGTGTTGCTTCCGCCAGCCAAACCGGCAGACACGCTGGGCTGCAAACCCAGGATATCCTCGGCAAAGAGGTGCATCGTCTCCGAGAGTTCTTTCAGACAGTCAGCACAGATGGTAGCCTTGTGGTCCACCAGTTTGTTGACCACCGAACAAGCCTCGAAGAGCAGACTGATAACCTGCGGCGTGGCGAAGTCTTCGTTCATGGCATCGTAGCAGCGCTGGCGCAGCGACTTGACGATACGCTCGGTATCAGGGTCACATGCAGGCGAAACCTGGATGCGCTCCAAGTCGGAGAGGGCGTTCATCAGTCGCTCCAGACCTTTCTCGGCAGCCTGCAAAGCCTCGTTCGAGAAATCAACGGTGCCACGATAGTGTGCTGAGAGGATGAAGAAACGGATGGTCATGGGCGAATAAGCCTTCTCGAGCATCTCGTGCTGACCGGTAAAGAACTGGTCCAGCGTGATGAAGTTACCCAGCGACTTACCCATCTTCTGACCGTTGATGGTCAGCATGTTGTTATGCATCCAATACTTTACAGCTGGATGGCCCATTGAAGCCACGGCCTGGGCAATCTCACATTCGTGGTGCGGGAAAATGAGGTCCATGCCACCACCGTGAATGTCGAACATCTCACCCAGGTACTTACGTCCCATGGCCGTACATTCACAATGCCAGCCAGGGAAACCATCACTCCAGGGCGAGGGCCAGCGCATGATATGTTCAGGCTGAGCCTTCTTCCACAGGGCGAAATCGGCCTGGTGGCGCTTCTCACCCACCCCGTCAAGGTTTTCGCGCGAGGCATCCTTGGTATTCTCCAGCGAACGTCCGGAGAGGATACCATACTTATGTTGCTTGTTATAAGCCTCGATATCGAAGTAGATAGAACCGTTCGACTCATACGCAAAACCATTGTCCAGTATCTGCTGCACCAGCTGCTGCTGTTCGATGATATGTCCCGTGGCGTGCGGTTCGATAGAGGGGCGCAGCACGTTGAGCATGTCCATATAACGGTGATAGCGGTTCGTATAGTACTGAGCTATCTCCATGGGTTCCAACTGTTCCAGGCGTGCCTTCTTGGCTATCTTGTCCTCGCCCTCGTCGGCATCGTGCTCCAAGTGCCCTACGTCCGTAATGTTACGGACATAGCGCACCTTGTAACCCAGGTGTTTCAGATAGCGGAACACCACATCGAAGGTAATGGCCGGACGGGCATGACCTAGATGGGGGTCTCCATAGACCGTCGGTCCGCAGACATACATGCCCACATGGGGGGCGTTAATGGGTTCAAAGCGCTCCAGCTGACGCGTCAGTGTGTTGTATATGACCAGTTTTGATTCCATATGCTCTTGTGTTAATTGGCCGCAAAATTAGAAATATTTTCTGAATTACCCAAAAATATCGCCGTTTTTATATACCTTTGCAACGCGATTCCATCATAGAGCACAACACAAATATGGAAATAGAGGCACTATTAAGACACAAAATACTCATTCTGGACGGTGCCATGGGCACCAAGATACAGTCGCTGGGACTGACCCCAGATCATTACCACCGAGGGCGCTTTGCCCAATGGCCTGTGACGCTAACGGGCAATAACGACTTGCTATGTCTGACAGCTCCTGAGGTCATTGCTGACATCCACCGCCAATACATCGAGGCCGGTGCCGATATCATTACCACCAACACCTTCTCGGCCAACCGCATCAGCCAACACGAATATGGCTGTGAGGACGTAGCCCGCGACATGGCGTATGAGGGCGCCCGCATTGCCCGCCGCGTTGCCGACAGCACCCTCCTCCCTCCACACTCCACCCTCCTTACTCCACCCTCCAAAATCTGGGTCGCCGGTTCCATGGGGCCCACGTCGCGCTCTCTGTCGCTGGCTCCCGACATCAACCAGCCAGGACTGCGCAGCATCACCTTCGACGAGATGGCTGCCGCTTACCACGAACAGGCCGAAGCACTGATTTCCGGTGGTGCCGACCTGCTTCTGTTGGAGACCTGTTTCGACGCCCTCAATGCCAAGGCTGCGCTCTATGCCATCCAACAGTTGAACGAAGAACAGGATATGGAGATTCCCGTCATGGTCTCTGCCACCATCAATGACCGCAGCGGACGTACCCTGACCGGTCAGACGCTGGAGGCCTTCTTCGTCAGCATCAGCCACTACCCTCACCTGCTGAGTTTCGGTCTGAACTGCTCGTTTGGCGTCACCGACCTACGTCCCTTCGTCGAACAGTTGGCAGAGCGTATTCCCGTCTTTCTGTCGCTATATCCAAATGCCGGACTGCCTAACGAGATGGGTGAGTACGACGAGTTACCCGCCTATACCGCCAGTCACCTGCGCCAGATGGCCGAGGCCGGCCTGTTGAACATCGCCGGCGGCTGTTGCGGTACCAACGAAGAGCACATCCGCGCCATCAGCGAAGCCCTGAAGGGTGTGACACCGAGGGATATTCCCTCCACCCTCCTCACTCCACGCCTCTCCCTCTCCGGTTTGGAGGCGGTACTGATAGACAAGCAGACCCAGAACTTCACAAATGTCGGCGAACGTACGAATGTCGCCGGTTCCAGGAAGTTTGCCCGCCTCATCGCCGAGAAAAACTATGACGAGGCGATGACGGTGGCACGCAACCAGATTGAAGGTGGCGCCTCCATCATCGATATCAATATGGACGATGCCATGCTCGACAGTCGTCAGGAGATGGAGACTTTCTGCCGCTATATCGCCAACGACCCTGCCGTGGCTCGTGCAGCGCTGATGATAGACTCATCCGACTGGTCCACCATCCTGGCAGGTCTGAAGAATGCACAGGGTAAGTGCATCGTCAACTCCATCAGCCTCAAGAATGGTGAGAAAGACTTCATCAGCAAAGCCCGCGAACTGCGCCGATTGGGTGCCGCCGTGGTGGTGATGGCATTCGACGAAGACGGCCAGGCAACGACCTACGAGCGGAAGATTGCCATTGCCGAGCGTGCCTACCGCCTGCTGACAGGCATTGGTTTCCCTCCCCAGGACATCATCTTCGACGTCAACATCTTGTCGGTGGGTACGGGACTGCCCGAACACCAGGACTACGCCGTTGATTTCATTCGTGCTGTGGCATGGATCAAGGAGCACTTGCCCCACGCCAAGACCAGTGGTGGCGTCAGTAACCTGTCGTTCAGTTTTCGCGGTAATAATAAGGTACGCGAGGCCATGCACTCCGTATTCCTCTACCATGCCATCCATGCCGGACTGGACATGGCCATCGTCAACCCTGGCATGCTACAGGTCTATGATGACATCGACCCCATCCTGCTGAAGGCCGTGGAGGACGTCATCCTGAATACGGATGATGACGCCACCGAGCGCCTCATCACTTTAGCTGCCACACTTCTCGCTGACAAAACCAGCGAGAAAAGCGCCGCGTCTCCTACTTCCCCGCTCCCTGCAAGCCTCTCAGTAGAGGAGCGACTGACCTATGCGCTGAGCAAAGGCGACAGTAGCCATTTAACAGAGGATATCCCCGAGGCCCTGGCAAAATACGGCCGTCCCATCGATGTCATCGAACAGCCACTCATGCAGGCTATGGAACACATCGGACAGTTGTTTGGAGAGGGAAAGATGTTCTTGCCCCAGGTGGTGAAGTCTGCTAAGGTTATGAAAGACGCAGTAGCCCTCCTGAACCAGGCCATTGATGACGAGGCAGCCAACAGTCACAGGCCAACGGCTAATGGTCAAAAGCCAAAAGCCACCATCATTCTCGCCACCGCTAATGGCGACGTCCACGACATCGGTAAGAATATCGTAGGTATCGTTCTGGGATGTAACGGTTTTGATGTCGTGGACCTCGGCGTGATGGTATCCAACGACACCATTCTGAAAGAGACACGCAAGCGCCAGCCCTGTCTGGTGGGCATCAGTGGTCTCATCACCCCTTCGCTGAAGGAGATGGAACAGTTGTGCCAACTCTTCCAACGCGAAGGACTCACCGTTCCCATCGTCGTGGGTGGTGCCACCACATCGGCCGTACATACCGCCGTCAAACTGGCTCCGCTCTATGACGGTCTGGTAGTCTATGGCGGCGACGCATCACAGACCTCCCTGCTGGCCAAGCACCTGTTGATGGATGCCGATGTTACCATCGCCCAGGTCAAGGCCGAACAGCAACAGCTGCGTGACGCCTATGAGGAGAACCACGCGCCCCTGGTTTCCTATGCCGAGGCCAATGCTCAGGCGCCCTCCATCGCACCTCTCACCTCTCTACACATCTCCCTCCACACACCTCTTTCCACACTCCACACTCCTCCTTCCGCCCTTCTCCCGCTCATCGACTGGCGCATGTTCCTGCTGTTCTGGGGCTTCAAAGGTGAGACGCTGCAACAACTGCTGGTCAACCCGGAAGCCGAGCGCACCTTGCACGAAGGCAAGGCCTATCTGCAGCGAGTCATCGATGAGGATCGTATCGAAGTGAAGGCCCTGCTACGCATCGAAGCTGCCACGCGCAGGGGCAACGACATCGTTCTTGCCGACCTTACTAACGAAAAGGGCGACGCCATCGTACTCCCTATGTTGCGCAGTCAGCGCGCCACAGCACCCCATCGCTGTCTGGCTGACTATTTCGATGAGCATCAGTCCAGTCCGCTGGGACTCTTTACTATCGTCTGCAGACCCAAGGTAGAGCCCGATGATGAGGGCGAGCGCCTGATGAGCCATGCCCTCTGTGCCCGTCTTACCGAAGCCTGTGCCGAATGGCTCCAGCAGACATACCTCTCACCACTCACCTCTCACTTCTCACCTCTTAGAGTGGCTTTCGGCTACGCCACCTGTCCCGACCACTCACTGAAGCGCATCGTCTTCGACGTGCTGGATGCTGAACGACAGTTGGGCATCACACTGACCGACCACTACTCCATTCAGCCCTCTACAGCCATCTGCGGATTCTTTATCTGCCACCCTGAAGCTCGTTACTTCTCCGTAGGGCGCATCGATGAAGACCAATTGGCAGACTACTGCCAGCGACGCGGCATCAGCATTACCGAGGGCGAGCAGTTGCTCTCGAAATACATCGCGAAGGAACGATAACCATAACAGTAACCATTACAAAAACGATAACCATAACGAAAATGAAAGTCATTGACATCCTGAATAACAGCCAGCGACCCTTCGCCAGTTTCGAACTGGTGCCGCCCCTCAAGGGCAGCGACGTCAGCCGACTGTACGACAGCATCGACCCGCTGATGCAGTTTGAGCCACCCTTCATCAACATCACCTGCCACCGCGACGAGGTGGAGTATGTGCCTAATGAAGACGGCAGTTACCGGAAGATGACGCTCGCCAAGCGTCCCAGCACCATTGCCATCGTGGCCGCCCTCATGCGCCGCTATCCGCACCTCGAAATCGTACCCCACGTCATCTGTGGCGGTGCCTCACAGTCCCACGTTGAGAGCGAACTTCTGGACCTCCACTTCTTAGGTATCCAGAACGTGGTGGCCCTGCGTGGTGACGCCATTCCCGGCCAGCGCTTCTTCATCCCCGAGGCCGACGGTTTCAGCCATAGTGCCGAACTGGTGGCCATGGTGCGCCACCTGAACCAGGGCCAGTATCTGGATCCCACGGTGAAGAACGGTCTCTCAACAGACTTCTGTGTCGGTGTCGCTGCCTATCCCGAGAAGCACTATGAGGCCGCCAACCTGGATGTCGACATCCAGCACCTGAAGGAGAAGGTGGACGCCGGTGCCGACTATATCGTCACCCAGATGTTCTTCGACAACCAGCAGTATTTCCGGTTTGTGGACCGTCTGCGCCAGGCCGGCATCACGGTTCCTGTCATCCCCGGCTTAAAACCTATCTCCTCGCAGCGCCAGATAGACCTCCTGCCGCGCTCCTTCCATATCGACATCCCGCAGGAGCTGGTCAACACGCTCAACAAGTGTAAAACCGCTGGCGACGCCTATCAGGCGGGTGTCGAGTGGGCTATCCAGCAGAGCCGCGACCTCCTGGCTCACGGTGCTCCCGCCATCCACTACTATACGATGGCCAAGCCCGACAACGTCTGTCAGATCGTTCAGGCAGTATTCTGAATCAAAAAAGGAAGGCATCCACCAGAGCGGATGCCTTCCTTTCTTTTATCATCTTTTATCTCCTTATTTCACATACTCTGCGAAGTCCGTCAGGTGCATGTCACCCTTACGGGCCAGCGTGTCGTGCATGGCGAAGGCAGCAGTGAGGTTGTGGCGGGTCTGACCCATCTTGGCAATCTTCAGGTAGTCCCACAACAGCTGCTTGTAGTCAGGATGTGCACAGTTCTCGATGATACACTCGGCACGCTGGGCAGGCGACTTGCCGCGCAGGTCGGCGATACCCTGTTCGGTGACGATGATGTTCACGTCGTGCTCCGAAGAGTCCTGATGGCTCACGAAGGGCACAATCGACGAGATGACGCCACCCTTGGCCACCGACGGACAGGTGAAGATGCTGAGGTAGGCGTTACGGATGAAGTCACCCGAGCCGCCAATGCCGTTCATCATCTTCACGCCGCTGATGTGCGTGGAGTTGACGTTACCATAGATGTCGGCCTCGATGGCGGTATTGATGGCGATGACACCCAAACGGCGGATCACCTCCGGCGAATTGCTGATCTCGCTCTGGCGCAGCGTCAGATGCTGCTTCATGTAGTCCATATTGTCATACACCTGCATCAGACAATCGTTCGAGACAGTCAGCGAGCAGGCCGAGGCGTCCTTCACGCGACCCGAGAGCATCATGTCGATGACCGAGTTCTGGATAACCTCGGTATAGATGTTGAAGTCAGGCACGTGCTTGTCCTCACCCAGGGCACCGAGGATGGCATTAGCCGTCGAGCCCACGCCGCTCTGCAGGGGCAGGAACTCCTTGGGGATACGACCCTTGTGCATCTCCTCAACCAGGAACTCAGCAGTCAGGAAACCAATCTTGTCAGTCACGGGGTCGCTGTCCTTGAAGGCACGGGCCTCGTCGGGGATGTTACACTCCACGACACCCACCACCTTGTCCTTGGGAATCGACACATAAGGCTTACCGATGCGGTCGCTGACCTTCTCTATCATGATGGGTTTGCGGTAAGGTGGATCCAACGGTTCATAGACGTCGTGGATGAACTTGGCATTGGGATTATGGAAGCTATTGAGTTCCAAGATGACCTTCTTGGCCAGACGGGCTGCCGTGGGACTGATACCACCGGCGGCGGTCAGATAGACGTGGTAGTCGTTGCCCACCTCCTCGATGTCACAGACCTCCAGGATGGCCCAGTCCACATCACCATAGAATCCGTAGCGTAACTCCTGTGCCATATGGCTCAGGTGCAGGTCGTTATAGGGTATCTCACCCAGGTTCACATGCTTGCGGAAATCGGGGTTCGTGGTGTAGGGAGCACGATACTTGATGGCCTGGGCATTGGCCAGGTCGCCGTCGGTTGACTGACCCGTAGAGGCACCCGTAAAGATGCCTACCTTAAACTCACGGCCTGCCTCGTGCTCCTTGACGGCTATCTTTGCCAGTTCCTTGGTGGTTGCCTTGGCCACACCAGCCGGAGTAAAACCACTCATGGCGATATTCTCGCCATTCTTAATCAGTGCTGCAGCCTCTGCAGCAGTTAAACGTGTATACATGATGGACTATTTAACGAATGACTATATATAGTACTTAATTTGCGTGCAAAGGTACTAATTTATGAGAAAAGAGCCAAATAAATGGAAGAAAATTACTACCTTTGCAGCCGAAAATGGCTATCAGATATACCCATCGTGAAGAGTTATGGAACTCCTGGAGCCACGCCGGCGGCATCGTCATGGGCGTGGCCTTCGGCATCATCTTCCTGTGGATGTCCTTCAAGGGCGAGAATCCGTGGGCTCGCCTGGGCGTCTGCCTCTATCTCTTCGGCATGCTGGCGTCTTATATTGCCTCGACGGTGTACCACGCCCTGCCCCTTCGTTCCAAGTGGCGCGAGCGCTTCCGCCGCTGGGACCATGCCGCCATCTATTGGCATATTGCCGGTAGCTACTCGCCCCTGACGCTGGTAGCCCTGCGCACCCAAGGCTATTGGGGATGGTCCCTGTTCTCGTTTGTATGGGCCTGTGCCATCGCCGGCACCATCGTGAGTTTCATCAAACTGAAGGAGCACTCCAACATCGAGACGTTCTGTTTTGTGGGTATGGGTCTCAGCGTCCTGGTAGCCTTCAAACCGCTCCTGGACTCGGTATCTACGGCTGCCGTCATCTGGATCATTGCCGAAGGTGTCAGCTACATCACGGGGGCCGTTTTCTATTCGTTAAACAACAAGAAATACATGCACTCCGTCTTCCATTTCTTTGTCCTGGCAGGCAGCCTCTGTCACATCATCGCTGTCTGGGACGTTCTGATGGAGTACTTGTAAGCATCAGGCTTCATAGTCCCTGCCATCGTTACGCAGGTGCTGACTGATAAGTTTGCTGCCGTGCTTGTGCATCCTGTAGCAGAAGTAGATGAGCAACAGACTGAGCACGCCCGAGAAAGCTTCGCTGACCGCACTGGAGAAAGCGATGGTATCATAGATGCCATGGGCTACGACGGGTACCAGCAGCACCTTAGCCTGTTGCCACCCACGGACACCGCGGAAATGATTCTCACTATAGTAGTAGCCCATGAGTACAGCAAAACCGAAGTGGCCAGGCACGGCCAACAGGGCACGCTGGACAGCCACCTCTTGCCAAACGTCCTGGAACTTGAAGAGGTAACCGATATTCTCGGTGGCAGCGAAACCCATGCCGATACAGACCGCATAGACGATACCGTCGATGTGTTCATCATAGTATTTGTTCTTGCGCAACAACCACCACAGCATGATGAGCTTGGCCGTCTCCTCAGGAAGTGCGGCACCGAAGAATGCCGTCATCATACTGTCGTAGATACTCCTCGGTTCCATCGACACCTCGAACACGGTGGGAATGAAGAACACAAGGATGGTGGACAGGATGCCATAACCAAAGCCCTTGAGCAACAGGCGCAGGGGTTCCGGCTGATATTTGTCGCGTCGATAGATATAAAACAGCAGGATGAGGGCGGGCAGGATGGCTGCTACCAGGATGATGATATTCATAGCGAAACGATGGTGGTTAGTGAGTGATTGCTATTTTGTATTGTGCCTGCAAAGGTAACAATTTTCCGCAAAATATTTTGCATTTCTCTCACGAATTTGTATCTTTGTGGCAAAAATAAACCACAACAGATGCCTATGACTGATGACACGAAGCTGTCGTAACCGGAGTCGGCACAGACCTCCTTTGCAAAATGGCCCTTAACGTGGTTTCGTGGTTTCGTGGTTTCGTGGTTTTCTCCCCCCCGTCGTGCAGAAAAGAAAAGTTTCTGCCGACCCCTCACGGGGCCAGCAGAAACCGACTTACAAAATGAAAAATGAAAACTAGAACATTTATGGTGTATCGGGCGAGCCCTTTCACCTAAAGGTACAACGGGCCGTAGCCCATGCAGCTGGTGGTGGTCAGCGCGGTGGCTGCTGCGGTGAGTGCTGCGACGAACACCTTCAGCAGTATCTCCCCAATGCGTTTCTTGACGTAGCTGTCCATAGTCAGTGTCCTCCCTGGTTTAGACTAGTGGGTGACCGTGTTCTGGGGCAGCTCCTTCAGCTCCACGCCCACGACGAGCTTGCGGTTGCGGTGGCCCTTGGTGGAAGTGCCGTTGCTCTCGGGCTGGAAGATGACGTGTGCGCCCTTGATGTTCTTCTTTACGTCGAAGTCCTTGGCCGTGGCGGCGCCGGAGCTTGTCAGGCCCAGCTTGAAGGAGCCAAGGCCGTCTATGACCACGCGGTGGCCCTGACGGAGCTGCATCTGGAGGACGTCGACCATCTCGCGCACGACGGCGCGGACGTCGGAGGCCTTGCAGGTGGCGTTGCGTTCCATGATCTCGGCCATCTCGGCGGTCGTGACGGTCGAGGTGTGTGCGGCGTGGGCATACCACTTGCCGTTGCGCGCGGGGTCCTCGGCCTGTGATTGTGTGATACGGTAGAATAAAGCCATAATTCAAAATCCTTTCTCTGTTAGATTACACATGTTGGTTAACTCTGGGGGGGCGCGTAGTGGGGCAACTCCTTGAACTTGACGCCGTCGGTCAGCAGCTTCTGGTGGTTCTTGCGCTCCTCGGTGAAGACCACGCGGACCAGCTTGACGTTCTTCTTGACGTCGTAGGCGTCGTAGGTGGCGGCACCGGTGCTGCGGAGGTTCAGCACGAAGGCTCCCAGGCCGTCGATCTTGACGCGGTGCGACTGCTGCAGCTGTCGCTTCAGCTCGGCGAAGAACTCGTTGATGACGCTCTCCACGTCGGCGCTCTTGACGGTGCTGTTGCTCTGACACATCTTGCAGAACTCATCGTAGGTGATGGTGCCTGTGGGCACGGCACGAGCGTACCACTTTCCGTTCATAGACGGATCCTCGTTGGTGCTCTTGTGCAGACGATACATTACTGGCATAACGATAATGATGTTTAAAAGTTAGACAATAGGGTTTGAAACTCTCGACGTTGCAAAGTTACTAAAACGGGGCACCCTGATGCAAGCATATCCACTTTTTTTTTCGCGCGTGTGCACTCCTGGCGCTCATCCTGCGCTGCGGGGCTCCGTCTTGCGGTCGTTGAAGGGCAGCTCCGTGTAGCCCACGCCCTCGGGGAAGAGCCGCTGGTCGGGCAGGAAGAGCACCCTGCGGCGGCGCACCATGGCGGGCGTCCACAGGCGGCGCTCCGGGCAGGGCGTGCACTCCAGGCTCAACTTCAGCACGCCCAGGCGGTCTATCTTGACGCGCGCCGAGTCCGTGAGCTGCTGGCCCACGACCTCGGCCATCTCGCGCAGCACGGCCAGCACGTCGGAGGCCTTGGGGCTGCAGTTGCGGGCTATGAGCTCGGCCAGCTCGTCGTTGCCCACGGTGCGCAGGTTGACGGGCTGCGCAAACCAGTGGCCGGGGTAGCGCGACCACGAAGTAGTGTCTTGTTTCAGTCGGTAGGTAATCATGGCAGTGTCTTTATTACTCGTTTCCGCGGCGCGGCGGTGACCGCGCGCCCGTGGCCCGTGACGCGGCGCGGCGCGGCGGTTACGGCCCACGTTGCAAAGTTACGAAAACGGGGCACGCTGATGCAAGCATTTGGCGGGAAAAGATTTTTTCCGTACCTTTGCATCCGTGTTGACGCCGTTCGGAGCCGCGTGGTCGGTACTGGTGTTCACGGCAGGCTTCGCCCTGGGCTGGGCGTGGTGCCGTGTGGTGGCACGAGGGGAGCGGGAGTAGCGTGCAGGTTGCACATATGCAGCTATCTCGCCACGAAGTGTTAAAAAACGCGCGTCCCTACGCGCTTTAACATTTTTTTTTTTTTTTTGTTTGTTTGCGTTTTACTGCCTACCTTTGCCCTCGCAATCCTCCGGCCGGGGAGCGCAGAGAAATCTGAGAACAACAACTCACACATGTCAAACCCAACAAACAAAAAAACTATGTACACAGAAGGAAAACTTTTCGCCTCAGGCCAGTGCACCGAGCACTTCACCTGGGAGGAGCTGACGCGCAGCGGCACGGCCGTGCGCCGCAACATCCCCAACCTGCCCGACGCCTCGGCGCGGGATTGCCTGGAGAAGCTGTGCCGTGACTACCTGGAGCCCCTGCGCCAGCACCGCGGGCGCCCCGTCATGCTGAACTCGGCCTACCGCTGCCCCCAGCTCAACGCCGCCGTGGGCGGCGCGCCCCACTCGTGGCACCTGAAGGGCTGCGCCGTGGACATCGGCTGCCGCTCGCTGGCGGAGGCCCTGGACACGCAGCGGTTCTTCCGCAGTTTGCTGCGGGAGCGGTGCTACGACGAGTGCTATGTCAAAGCGGGACACTGCTCGTACTACGTCCATCTGGGCGTCGACCTGCTGGAGGGACGGAACCGCATACGCGACAACTCCGTCCTATTGCGAAATATGGGCCTTGTGAGCAAAAACCACGAAACCACGAAACCACGAAACCACGTTTAGCGCCATTTTGAGAAAAAGACACTCGAAAGTTATTTGTTATATATTATATATAATATATAAACAAATAAACGTAATTCACTGAACGTCAGTCGCTTCGAAAACCCCCTTAACGTGGTTTCGTGACTTCGTGACTTCGTGACTTTTTCAGGCAGACAGGAATATATTGATGTTACACCTATTAAAATGTAAAAAAACTTATGGAAAAAGGACAAAAATTCAAGGGTACGGCCACGCTGTGGTCCGACGGCAGGGTGGACTTCCGTCCGCAGGCTGCCGGCGACCCCCGCCAGCGCGGCATCGCCGAGACCCGCGACGGCAAGCTCTACGAGACCACGGGACAGAAGCCCCAGGTGGTGGCCCACCTGAAGTGCGACGCCCGCACCGTGGACCGCGCCGCCGCGCTACACCAGGCCCTGGAGGAGCTGCTGCCCCCGGAGGAGCGCCGCCTGAAGCCGCCCCGCGGCCGCCTGCTCCTGCAGGACGCCGACCTGGAGGTCAGGCTCAACCAGCAGACGCGGCACGTGGAGGTGCGCATAGACATGGACACCACGCGCGTGCTCGACATAGACAATCACATTTTTAAACTTCTTACACGTATCAACACATGTTTAGCTTTCAACCGAACTTTGCTCAGGCCACAGAGCCGTGCCTGAGAGAAAAATTCTACGAGGTGGTGCGCTCCGCGGAGGTTGCCCGCACCGTCAACAGCTGCCGCGAGGCCTACGCCACCGGCGACAAGCAGGCCTACGCCCGTCAGAAGCGCCGCCTGCCGACCTTCATCTTCATGGCCGAGGTCATGCCCAACGAGGGTCCCGACAGCAAGGGCAACCCCCTGCCCACCGCCCGGTGGCGCAAGCAGGCCCACTGCCGATTGAACGGCCTGGTGATGGTGGACTTCGACCACGTGGACGACCCCCGCAAGCGCTTCGACGACTTTGTCCGCGACCACGCCCACTGGCTGGACGACAAGTCGTGTGCCAACGCCATCCTGCTGGCCCACGTGACCCCCAGCGGCCACGGCCTGCGGCTGGTCTGCCAGGCCTCGGTCGAGGCAGGCAACCTCTACGACAATGCACAGCGCGTGGCCACGGCGTTCGCCCTCCCGCTGGACGACCAGTGCAAGGACGCCAGCCGCATGTCGTTCGCGGTGGCAGAGAACGACATCCTGTATATCAACGAAAAAATATTCAGCTATGAGAACGAAGAGTATGACAAGAAATTTGGTGACATCTATCGCCGCGGCGGCTCTGCTGCCGCCCGCAGTGGTGGCGTGGTGGATGCTGAGACTGGCAGCCATCGCCCTGTCCCTGGCGTGGAGTGCGACGGACAGCACGCTGGAACGGCTGCTGCGGACGGTGAGCCGTCCGACGGAGCGCTGACCTACGACGGCATAGACCTGCAACGCGTCGTCGACGCCTACCTGGCCGTCCACACGCAGTATGAGGAAGGGCACCGCCGCGACCACTGCAACCGCATGGCGCTGACGTTGCGCCACCTGGTGGACAACTCGCCCGAGAAGCTGCGCCGCGTGGTGCGCATGGCGCCCTACGTGCAGCGCTGGGAGGCCGCCGAGCACAACACGGCCGAGATAGACAAGCTCTGTCAGGACGCATGCAGCCTGCGCTTCACGACGGGCCTCTCCAAGCAGGTGCGCGCCGTGCTCCAGCGCGCAGGGTGGCAGGACCCCGTGCTCGCGGGCCGCGAGCAGCGGCAGGCCGGACAGCTCTCGGCACTGACCCAGCTGGGCAGGCGGCTGCGCCCCCTGCTGGCAGCGCCCTACGACGCGGCCTGCGAAGGACTGTCCGACGCCAACGTCCCTGCCGCCGTCTTCGCCACGGGCACCATGTTCTGCACGCTCATGACCCGCACGCAGTACGAGCACTACGACGGACAGCTGCACCGCATGAACCCCCAGGCGCTCATCATCGGACAGCCCGGCACGGGCAAGGGCGTGATAGACTGGCTCAACCAGAACGTCATGCAGGTGCTGCGCTCGCAGGACAGCATCGCCCGCAAGGCCTTGCAGAACTACAAGAAGAAGCGAAAGGAGCGCACCACCAGCAGCAAGGAGCAGAAGCAAGAGGCTCTCGTGGAACCCGACGGTATCATCCGCAACCTGCTGACCAACACGTCGAACAACCAGTTCTACAAGCGCATGCTCAACGCCCGCGAGGAGGTGATGGGCGACATGTGGTGGCTGCACGTCTACATGTTCGACTCGGAGCTGACCTCGGCCAACAAGGCCAACGGCGGAGCCGACTGGATAGGCAAGCGCGACCTGGAGCTGAAGGCCTTCCACAATGAGCTGGCGGGCAGCGACTACGCCAACGACGACAGCGTCAACGACTTCATACCCGTACACTGGTGCTCCGTCACCACGGGCACGGAGATAGCTCTGGGCAAGAAGTACACGCTGGCCAACATCAACGACGGTCTCTGCACCCGGCAGGCCATCATCCCCATGGACGGCAGCCGCTACAGGATGATAGGCCGCGGCGACGCCGCGCGCAACGCCGACCGCGAGAGACAGCTGCGCGACTGGGGCTACTGGTTCGACGGACTGCGCGGCACCATGCCCCTGCGCCCACTCGTAGACCACTGCTACAGCCTCTGCGAGATGTCGGCACTGGAGGCCGAGATGAGCCAGGACGCCGTCCTCGACACGCTGCGACGCCGTGCCGTATTCTACGCCACGTGGTTCACCGTCCCCCGCATCGCGGCACGTCTCAAGGGACCGGGAACACCCGTCGACCTCTCCCAAATGGAGGTCACCGAGGAGGACCTGCAGTTTGCCAGCATCATCTACGATGCCGTCATCTACTGGCAGGACTACTTCTTCGGGCAGATGCTCCAGGAATCGTGGGAGAACGGGGCACGTAACTTCCAGCCTCGTCAGCGCCGCTCACCAGGCAACGACGTGTTCTGCAAGCTGCCCCGAGAGTTCACCCCGGAGCTGGCTGCCAACCTGCTGGGCGTCAGCAGGAAGGCCGCCCAAATGCAAATAGGCCGATGGCGTGACGCGGGCTACGTGGAGCGCACCGCACGCGCCCGCTACCGCAAGCTGGCCGACAGCATAGAGTAGGTGGAAAACCACGAAACCACGAAACCACGAAACCACGTTAAGGCCCATTTGAGTGTTCTCAATGGGCCTTTTTGGTGCTACCTTGTCAGCGAGACCCCTGTCCGCTGGGGGTGCTACTGGGTGCTCCGTGTTGGAATCGCTTGTTTAGAAGTCCATCTTGTCAAGCGTGTCGGTGAAGTCCTTCGGCTCGTTGTTCTCGGCAGGAGCCTGGAACTCGTCGTTACGCTCACGACGCTCGCCGCGCTCGGGACGGGGACGACGCTCACCGCGCTCGGGGCGGTTGCGGCGCTCGCCACGCTCGGGACGCTCGCCACGCTCACGGCGGGCAGGACGCTCCTGATAGCCCTCGGGCTTCTCGATGAGCACACGGTGCGACAGTTTGAACTTACCGGTCTTCGGGTCGATCTCCAGGAGTTTCACCTGAATCTTGTCACCTTCCTTGATGCCAGCCTCCTCGACGGTCTCCAGGCGCTTCCAGTCAATCTCGCTGATATGCAGCAGGCCATCCTTGCCGGGCATGAACTCGACGAAGCAGCCGTAAGGCATGATGCTGCGGACAGTACCCTCGTACACCTCGCCAATCTCGGGGATAGCCACGATGGCACGGATCTTGGCGATGGCAGCGTCGATGCTCTCCTTGTTGGGACCGCTGACCTGTACCTTGCCGACGCCGTCTTCCTCGTCGATGGTGATGGTGGCACCGGTATCCTCCTGCATCTGCTGGATGATCTTTCCGCCCGGGCCAATGACGGCACCGATGAACTCCTTCGGAATCTCGAAGGCCTCGATACGGGGTACGTGCGGCTTGAGGTCGGGACGCGGCTCAGCGATGGTCGAGGTGATGCAGTTGAGGATGTGCTCACGACCTGCCTTGGCCTGCATGAGGGCCTTCTCCAGGATGTCGAACGACAGACCGTCGCACTTGATATCCATCTGGGTGGCTGTCAGACCATCCTTCGTACCGGTGGTCTTGAAGTCCATATCGCCCAGGTGGTCCTCGTCACCGAGGATGTCGCTGAGGACAGCGTACTTGTCTTCTCCGGGGTTCTTGATGAGACCCATGGCGATACCGCTGACGGGCTTCTTCATGGGAACACCAGCGTCCATCAGGGCCAGCGTACCGGCACAGACGGTAGCCATCGAACTGGAACCGTTAGACTCCAGAATCTGGCTGACGACACGTACGGTGTAGGGGAAGTCGCTGGGAATCATATCCTTCAGACCGCGCCATGCCAGGTGGCCGTGACCAATCTCACGACGGCCTACGCCGCGCTGGGCCTTGGCCTCACCCGTACAGAACGGGGGGAAGTTGTAGTGCAGCAGGAAGCGCATGTAGCTCTTGTCGAGCACGTCGTCCACCAGCTTCTCATCGAGTTTGGTACCCAGGGTAACGGTAGTCAGCGACTGCGTCTCACCACGCGTGAAGATAGAGCTTCCGTGAGGCATGGGCAGGGGACTGACCTCGCACCAGATGGGACGGATCTCGTCGGTCTTACGACCATCGAGACGAATACCCTCATCGAGGATGCAACGGCGCATGGCGTCGCGCTCCACGTCGTGGTAGTAGCGGTCCATCATGGCATATTTCTCTTCCAGCTCGTCCTCGGTGAGGTCACTGTGGGCAGCGGCATACTGCTCCTTGAAGTCGGCGAGGATCTTCTCGAAAGCCTCGGCACGCTGGTGCTTCTCGAGGGCCTGCTTGGTGACGTCGTAGGCGGGCTGGTACAGCTCCTTGTTCATCTGCTCGCGCAGTTCCTCGTCGTTCACCTCGTGGTTGTACTCGCGCTTCACGTCCTTGCCGAGCTCCTTGCTCAACTCGGTCTGCAGCTCGCACATGGGTTTGATGGCAGCCATGGCAGCCTTCAGGGCACCAATCATGTCCTGCTCGCTGACCTCCTTCATCTCACCCTCTACCATCATGATGTTCTCGGCAGAGGCACCGACCATGATGTCCATGTCGGCCTCCTTCATCTGCTCGAAGGTGGGGTCGATGACGTACTCACCGTTGACACGGGCTACGCGAACCTCACTGATGGGGCACTCGAAGGGGATATCGGAACATGCCAGCGCGGCGGATGCTGCAAAACCTGCCAAAGCATCGGGCTGGTCAACACCGTCGGCGCTGAGCAGCATTACGTTGACAAAAACTTCTGCGTGATAGTTGGAGGGGAACAGCGGACGGAGTACACGGTCAACCAGACGGCTGGTCAGAATCTCATTGTCCGAGGCCTTACCCTCGCGCTTGGTGAAGCCTCCGGGGAAACGTCCTGCGGCGGCATACTGCTCTCTGTAGTCCACCTGCAGAGGCATGAAATCGGTTCCGGGAACTGCATCTTTTGCGGCACAAACAGTAGCCAGCAGTACGGTGTTGTTCATGCGGAGCATCACGCTGCCGTCGGCCTGCTTTGCCACTTTCCCGGTCTCAATTGTGATGGTTCTTCCATCAGGCAATTGAATGGTCTTTGTAATTACGTTCATCTTGTTTTAAAACATCTAAAATATAAAAAGAGCGCTCAAATGCGCAAAATCGGGCGCAAAGGTACACATTATTATAAAAAGAAACGAATAAACACCCCATAAATTATTGTTTTTTAGGAAAAAAACCGTACCTTTGCCCCCCGAAAACCAACTATCATCGTAGAAAATGAAGAAAATAGCCATGATAGCCCTGGCCACCATTGCCCTGGCCTCGTGCACAGAAGAGAAGTTCCACATCTCAGGCAACATCACCGAAGCCAAGGACTCGCTGTTGCTGTTGGAACAGGTAGGAATCAGCGACATCACCGTCATCGACTCCGTCCGTCTGGATGCCGACGGCGCATTCAGTTTTTGTGGCGACCCTGCCGGAGCCCCCGAGTTCTACCGGTTGCGCATCAGCGACCAGATCATCAACGTGTCGATAGACTCTACCGAGACGGTGTCCGTCCAGGCCAGTTTCCCCACCATGGCCACCCAGTATGAAGTCAGCGGTTCTGACAACTGTCAGAAGATTAAAGAGTTGGCACTCAAGCAGATAGATCTACAGCAGCGGGCTATTGCCGTCAGCCGCAACGAACACCTCTCCATCGACCAGGTCAACGACAGCATCCTGGGCATGATCAGCCAGTACAAAGCCGACGTCAAGCGTCAGTATATCTATGCTGCCCCCGGCAAGCCCTACGCCTATTTCGCCCTGTTCCAGACCCTGGGCAACATGTTGCTCTTCAACCCCCGCACCGACAAGGACGACATCAAGGCCTTTGCCGCCGTGGCTACCAGTTGGGACTCCTACTACCCCAATGCCGAGCGCGGTGCCAACCTGCACAACATCGCCATTGAGGGTATGAAGAACGTGCGCATCCAAGAGGCCAACAACGCCAAGAGCATCGATGCCGACAAGATACAGACCTCGGGACTCATTGACATCCCCCTTACCGACAACCAGGGACGCCTGCGCCACCTCACCGACCTGAAGGGTCAGGTGGTACTGCTCGACTTCCACGTGTTTGCTCTGAGTGACTCACCGGCCCGCATCCTTTTCCTGCGTGAACTCTACAACAAATACCACGCCCAGGGTTTGGAGATCTACCAGGTGGCCCTCGACCCTGACGAGCACTTCTGGAAACAGCAGACCGCCCAGTTGCCGTGGATCAGCGTCCGCGAGGGTCAGGGTCCTCAGTCGCCGAACCTGGCTGTGTATAACATCCAGAGCGTACCGGAATTCTTCCTGATTGACCGTGGCAACAACATAGTAGCCCGTTCCAACACCATCAAGGACCTGGAACAGGCCATCAAGGAGCTACTTTGAGAGATAAGTGATAAGTGATAAGTGATGAAATCGCTCACGGGGTACCGTGAGCGATTGCTGTTTTAGAAGCTTTTCAGCCAGGCCTTCAGTTCCAGCATCATCTCCAGATGGTAGCCGAAGGACTGACGGATGCCAAAGCCATGCCCCCCAGAGGGATAGACATGCATGACGGCAGGCACCTGGGCAGCATACAGTTCGGCATAGTAGTTGATGCTGTTCAGAGGCGGTACGGCACGGTCGTCAGCAGCCAGCGTGATGAATGCCCTCGGCGTGTGCTTGGTGACGTGCTGTTCGTTGGAATACTGATTGACCAGTTTCCGCTTCGGTTTCTCGCCCAGCAGATTGTTTCGTGAACCCTGATGCGTCACGCCCTGTTCCATCGAGATGACGGGATAGAACAGAATCTGGAAATTGGGTGCCGCATCGCCCGTGGAATGCGTGGCGACAGTGGAGGCCAGATGCCCACCTGCCGAGAACCCCATGATACCCACCTGCTGCGGGTTGATATGCCACTCCGTGGCATGACGGCGCACCAGTTTGATAGCCTCCTCAGCATCCTCCAGGGGTACGGTATAGTGACCGTGCGGCATGCGGTACTTCAACACGATGAGCGCAATACCCTGACCCGTGAAGAACGGTGCCCAGTCGGTACCCTCATGCTGCATAGCCAGGTGACTGTAGCCACCTCCCGGACAGCACACGATGGCCCGTCCTGTGGCTCGCCGCTCACTGGGCAGGAACACCGTCACCTTCGCCATGTCCTGTGCATCGCCATTGTCGGTTTTCGGACCCTCCGGCCACAGATTCAACTCTATCGGTTTCTGGGCCATGGCCACAGCCGACACCCATAACAAAAGGAATGTAAGTAGCTTTTTCATCATTTCTTTGGTTTTTACCTCGCAAAGTTACGCATTTTTTCTATCTTTGCAAAAAAATTAGCAAGAATAACGCATGCAACACCCTTTAGAGACCTTCCTGTACTGTCCCGTTTGCGGCAGTAACCATTTCGAAGTCAACAACTTCAAGAGTAAGAAATGCCGCGACTGCGGATTCACCTACTATGCCAATCCCTGTTCGGCGACAGCTGCCTTCATCATCAACGACCACGACGAACTGTTGGTGGTGCGCCGCGCCAAGGACCCCGCGAAGGGCACCCTCGACCTCCCCGGAGGCTTCTGCGACATGGGCGAGACGGTGGAAGAAGGCATGCGCCGCGAGATTCGGGAAGAGACAGGTCTGGACATCCATGAGATGGAGTACCTCTTCTCGTCGCCCAACGTCTATCTGTATAGCGGCATGGGCATCCACACCCTCGACATGGACTTCCTGGTGCATGTGCACGGCGATGCTGTCGCCGTGAAGGCTGCCGACGATGCCGCCGAGGCCCTTTGGATACCCGTTAACGAAGTTAACCCCGCCGACTTCGGGCTTACCAGCATCCGCAATGCGGTCATCCGCTTCCTGGCCGAAACGTTAAGAAAATAAAAAAACTACTATATATATAAGGTGTAACCAAAAGTTTTGCGTACTTTTGCGCCCCAAACCAAGAAAAAGTTAAAGGTAAAAGCGAAAAAACAACAAGATATGCAAAAGAATTTGGTTATCGTAGAGTCTCCTGCCAAGGCCAAGACCATTGAGAAATTCCTGGGCAGCGACTTCAAGGTGATGTCGAGCTACGGTCACATCCGCGACCTGAAAAAGAAAGAGATGAGCATCGACACAGACACCCTGGAACCGGAATACGAGATTCCGGAAGAGAAGCAGAAACTGGTCAAGGAACTGAAAAGCAATGCCGAGAAGGCCGAGAAGGTATGGCTCGCATCCGATGAGGACCGCGAGGGAGAAGCCATCTCGTGGCACCTCTGTGAGGTGCTGGGACTGGACGAGAAGAAGACCAACCGCATCGTATTCCACGAAATCACCAAACCCGCCATCCTGCAGGCCATTGAGACGCCGCGCCACCTGGACATGAACCTGGTGAACGCCCAGCAGGCCCGTCGCGTGCTGGACCGTCTGGTTGGTTTCAAACTCTCGCCCGTCTTGTGGCGCAAGGTGAAGCCCGCCCTCTCGGCCGGTCGTGTGCAGAGCGTCGCCGTACGTTTGATAGTGGAACGCGAGCGCGAGATACAGGCTTTCCAGAGCGAGTCGTTCTATAACGTGGTGGGCATCTTTGCCATCACCAATGCCGACGGTTCGCAGACCGAGGTCAGGGCCACGCTGGGTCAGCGCCTGAAGACCCACGACGAGGTGGAGGCCTTCCTCCGCCAGTGTGTCGATGCCCGTTATACGGTAGCCAGCGTCAGCAAGAAACCCTTGAAGCGTACGCCGGCACCTCCCTTCACCACCTCGACGCTGCAACAGGAGGCCGCCCGCAAGTTGGGCTTCACGGTATCGCAGACCATGATGGTCGCCCAGCACCTGTACGAACACGGACAGATTACCTATATGCGTACGGACTCCGTGAACCTCTCGTCGCTGTGCATCAACGCCTCGAAAGAGGAGATCAAGAAACTCTATGGTGAGGAATACAGCAAGGTACGCCAGTACCACACCAGTTCGAAGGGTGCTCAGGAGGCCCACGAAGCCATCCGCCCCACCTATATGGAGCGTACGGAGATAGAGGGCACGTCCCAGGAGCGCCGTCTCTACGACCTCATCTGGAAGCGCACCATCGCCTCGCAGATGGCCGATGCCGAGATGGAGAAGACCACGGTCAACATCGCCATCAGCGGTTCCGCCGAACAGTTTGTCGCCCAGGGCGAGGTGGTGAAGTTCGACGGTTTCATCAAGGTCTATCACGAGTCTGTCGATGACGACGACACCACCGAGGAGGAGAGCCACATCCTGCCCCCGTTGAAGAAAGGCATGGAACTGACCCGCCGCGAGATCCAGGCCACGGAGCGTTTCAGCCTGGGTCCCCAGCGCTATACCGAGGCTTCGCTGGTCCATAAGTTGGAGGAGTTGGGCATCGGTCGTCCGTCCACCTACGCCCCCACCATCTCGACCATCCAGCAGCGCGAATACGTCCATAAGGGCGACAAGAAAGGCGAGGAGCGCAGCTATACCATCGACACGCTGAAGGGCAAGCTCATCACGCAGAAGACGCGTAAGGAGATGGCCGGTTCTGACAAGGGCAAGCTGTTGCCCACCGACATCGGCATCGTGGTCAACGACTTCCTGATGAAATATTTCCCCACCATCATGGACTACCACTTCACCGCCAAGGTGGAGCAGGACTTCGACAAGATTGCCGAGGGCGGCGAGTCGTGGACCAGCATGCTGAAGAGTTTCTTCCGCAAGTTCGAGCCCACCGTCGAGAAGACCATGAACGCCCGTCAGGAGCGTAAGGCCGGTGAGCGCCAGTTGGGCACGGACCCCAAGAGTGGCAAACCCGTCTTCGTCAAGATAGGCCGTTTCGGTCCCGTCGTCCAGATCGGTACCGCCGAGGACAACGAGAAACCCCTGTTTGCCCAGTTGCCTGCCGACAAGAGTATGGAGACGCTGACCATGGAAGAAGCCATGGAACTCTTCAAACTGCCCCGTACCGTGGGTGAGTTTGAGGGCGACCAGGTGGTCATCGGTGCCGGACGTTTCGGTCCGTACATCCTGCACCAGAAGAAATACACCTCGCTGCCCAAGGGTACCGACCCCATGGCTGTCACCCTCGAGGAGGCCATTAGCCTCATCAGCGAGAAGCGACAGCAGGAAAACCAGAAACACCTGAAGACCTTCAGCGAGGATGCCAAGTTGGAGGTGCTCAACGGACGCTACGGTCCCTATCTCACCTACGACGGCAAGAACTACCGTCTGCCCAAGGCTCTCCACGCCAAGGTTGCCGAACTGACCTACGACGAGTGCATGGCCGTCATCGAGAAACAGAAGAAATAACGGTTATTGTCAATGAGGCGAATCATTCTGGTCGGATACATGGGCTCGGGTAAGACCACCATGGGCAAGGCCCTCTCCAAGGAGACGGGCATGATGTTCTACGACCTCGACTGGTATATCGAGAACCGCATGCACACCACGGTGCCGCAGCTGTTCGCCGAACGGGGCGAGGAGGCGTTCCGCCAGATCGAGTACAACATGCTCCACGAGGTGGGCGAGTTCGAGGATGTCATCATCAGCTGCGGCGGTGGTACGCCCTGTTTCTTCGACAACATCGACTACCTGAACCGGCAGGGCGACGTGGTCTATCTGAAGGCCGACCCCGAGACGCTCTACAAGCACCTCCTCATGGCCAAGGTGGAGCGTCCCCTGCTGAAAGGCAAGTCACCCGAGGAACTGATCGCCTACATCACGGAACACCTGAAGGAGCGCGCCCCCTATTACGAGAAGGCCCGCTATACGCTGGACGTCAGCGTCCTCGACGACTACGACAAAATCAAGGACAGCGTAGCCTCTCTGCGCCACCTATTAGATTTATAACTCCCCATTAACCCCATTAGACCCATCATTTCATGAAAAAGTGGACCATCGACGACTCTAAGGAGCTGTACAACATCAACGGCTGGGGTACCAGCTACTTCGGTATCAACGACGAAGGCAACGTCTATGTGACACCCTGCAAGGACGGCACCCAGATAGACCTCCGCGAGGTGATGGACGAACTGTCGCTGCGCGATGTCACGTCCCCGGTGCTGCTACGCTTCCCCGACATTCTGGACAACCGCATCGAGAAGACGTGGAGCTGTTTCAAGAAGGCTGCCGAGGAGTATGAGTACAAGGCCGAGAACTACGTGGTATTCCCCATCAAGGTCAACCAGATGCAGCCCGTGGTCGAGGAAATCATCTCCCACGGCCGTAAGTTCAACCTGGGCATCGAGGCTGGTTCCAAACCCGAACTGCATGCCGTCATCGCCGTACAGTGTCAGAGCGACTCCATCATCATCTGCAATGGTTATAAGGACCAGTCGTACATCGAACTGGCCCTGTTGGCACAGAAGATGGGCAAGCGCATCTTCATCGTCGTCGAGAAACTCAACGAACTGGAGATCATCGCCCGCGAGGCGAAGAAGTTGGGTGTCCGCCCGAATATCGGCATCCGCATCAAACTGGCCAGCAGTGGCAGTGGCAAATGGGAGGAGAGCGGTGGCGACGCCTCGAAGTTCGGACTGACGAGTGCCGAACTCCTGGAGGCCCTGGAACTGCTCGACAAGAAAGACATGCGCGACTGTCTGCGCCTCATCCACTTCCATATCGGCAGCCAGATTACCAAGATACGCCGCATCCAGACGGCCCTGCGCGAGGCGTCACAGTTCTATGTGCAACTGCATAAGATGGGCTATAACGTCGATTTCGTCGATTGTGGCGGCGGCCTGGGTGTCGATTACGACGGCACGCGGTCGCCATCGAGTGAGAGCAGTGTCAACTACTCCATCCAGGAGTATGTCAACGACTGTATCTACACCTTCGTCGATGCTGCCAACCGCAACGGCATCCCCCACCCCAACCTGATTACGGAGAGCGGACGGTCACTGGCTGCCCACCACTCGGTACTTGTCATCGACGTGCTGGAGACAGCCTCGCTGCCCGAGATGCCCGAGGAGTTCGAGCCCGACGAGAACAGCCACCAGTTGGTCAAGGACCTCTACGAGATCTGGGACAACCTGTCGCCGCGCAACGTGCTGGAAGACTGGCACGATGCCGAACAGATCCGCGAAGAAGTGCTCGACCTCTTTGCCCATGGCATCGTCGATCTCAAAACGCGTGCCGAGATCGAGGCCATGTACTGGAGCGTCTGTCACGAGATCCACGCCCTGGCCAAGAACCTGAAGCACGTCCCCGAGGAACTGATGAACATCGACAAACTGTTGGCCGACAAGTACTTCTGCAATTTCTCGCTGTTCCAGAGTCTGCCCGACTCGTGGGCCATCGACCAGATATTCCCCATCATGCCCATCCAGCGACTCCAGGAGCGTCCCACGCGCAATGCCACCATCCAGGACATCACGTGCGACTCCGACGGCAAGATTGCCAACTTCGCCACCAACCGCCACAACTCCCACTCGCTGCCCGTCCACACGCTGAAGCGTAACGAGAACTACTACCTCGGCGTCTTCCTGGTGGGTGCCTATCAGGAGATTCTGGGCGACATGCACAACCTCTTTGGCGACACCACGGCCGTGCACATCTCCGTCAAGGACGGCTCGTACCACATCGACCAGATCTTCGACGGTGAGACCGTCGAGGAGGTGTTGGAGTATGTGCAGTACAATCCCAAGAAACTGGTGCGCCAGTTGGAGATCTGGGTCGCCAAGAGTGTGAAGCAGGGCAAGATCAGTCTGGAGGAGGGCAAGGAGTTCCTCTCCAACTACCGCTCGGGACTCTACGGTTACACTTATTTGGAGTAAAATTGACAATTGACAATTGATAATTGATAATTAAAAAAACAAATCTGGTGAAACAGAAACTGACAATCGTCAAGGTGGGAGGAGCTGTGGTCGAGGACGAACTGCAGCTCTCTCAGTTGTTGCGCGACTTCTCGGCCATCGAGGGTCGCAAAGTGTTGGTACATGGTGGAGGCCGCAAAGCCACGAAGATGGCCGAGCGCCTGGGCATCGAGACCCAGATGGTGGGTGGTCGGCGCATCACCGATAAGGATATGCTGGAAGTTGTCACGATGGTCTATGGCGGACTGGTCAACAAAAACCTCGTCGCCCGTCTGCAGGCCAACGGCGTGAACGCCCTCGGACTGACGGGTGCCGATGCCGACGTCATCCGCAGCCACAAGCGCCCTGTCAAAGTGGTCGATGGCGTTCCCGTGGACTACGGCTTCGTGGGTGACGTGGATAACGGCAATGGCGAGACGCTGAGCCGCCTCGTCGAGGCAGGCATCACACCCGTCATGGCTCCCCTGACCCACGACGGCGAGGGCCACATCCTCAACACCAATGCCGACACCATCGCCTCGGAGACCGCCAAGGCCCTGGCCGACATCTACGACGTGACGCTGATTTTCTCGTTCGAGAAGAAGGGGGTGTTGAGTAATCCCGACGACGACGAGAGCGTGATTCCCGTCATTACCCATGCTGACTATGAACGCTACAAGGCCGACGGCACCATCTCGGGAGGTATGCTCCCCAAGATAGAGAATGCCCTCAGCGCTGTCGATGCTGGTGTCACCCGCGTCATCATCACCTTGGCAACAGCCATCGATGGCAACCACGGAACAGTCATTTCGGCCTAAAACCCATGATTACCTTCCAAACCGACATCCTGCCGTTGAAGAACGAGCTGTTCCGACTGGCCCTGCGCATCACCCAGAACAGGGAGGAGGCGGAGGATGTCGTGCAGGAAACGATGATGAAGGTATGGAACCGTCGCGACCAGTGGGCCCAGCTGGAGTCCATCGAGGCGTTCTGTCTGACCATCTGCCGCAATGTGGCCCTCGACAAGGTGCGCCGCATGGAAAACCGCCTGGCCACGGAGATGCCGCCGGCCACCGACCCCCAGGACTTCAGCCACGGCGCCAATCCCGAACAGGTGGCCATCCAGCACGACCGCGTGGCACTGGTGCGCCAACTGATGGACCTGTTGCCCGAGAAGCAGCGTACCGCCATGCAGTTGCGCGACATGGAGGGCAAGAGCTACAAGGACATTGCCACCATTCTCGACATCACCGAAGAACAGGTGAAAGTCAATATCTTCCGGGCCCGACAAACCATTCGTGAAAAATTTAAGAGATTTCTGTAACTATTTGTTTTAACAAACGTCTTTGTATATAGAAAACGGTCACAAGCGAAGCAATATGGACTACAAGTACATCGAACAACTCATGGAGCGCTACTGGAACGCTGAGACGACTCTTGAAGAGGAGAGCATACTGCGTTCTTTCTTCCGCCAGGAGAACATTCCTGCGGAGATGGAGCCCCTGCGCGCCCTCTTTGCCGACGAGGCAACGGACGAGGTGTTAGGCGATGACTTCGACGCCCGTATGATGGAGATGATTCGCGAGGAGGAAACTCCCAAGGTCGTCAAGGCCCGTGAGATCACCCTCACCCAGCGTCTAAAGCCCCTCTTCAAGGCTGCCGCCATCGTGGCCATCATCCTGTCACTGGGCAATGCCGCCCAGGCTCCCTGGGACAACAGCTGGAACAACAACCAGCTCGACGAGTATGCCAGCTATCAGTACGAACTCGACAGCGTGGCAGCCACGAGTCCCATCCAGGCCGAGGTCATCAGCGACCGGGCTGCCGACAGCACGAGCGTGATGCTGTCCGACAGGAAAAAAGAGTGATTTATCTTTGCTTTCTCTATAATTTACAATCCACGTTTAGTTAAAACATCATGAAACTGTGAAGTTTCATTTTCTCTCAAATTTTTCATAACATACTAACGGTGAACGGGCTGCCCGACTGATGCGTCAGAGGCAGCCCGTTCAATATATTTTCCATCGTTGTGGCTGGTGTCCGTCCGGTGGTCAGCAGGTTCTCATTCTGCCCGCCTCATCCAGATGTGCAACTGGTAGAGGGATGGCAGCAGAATCAGCAGGGAGAACAGCAGGGCCAGATAGACATGCGTCGTGGAACCCTGGAAGATGTCCACCAGGCGGATGTCGGGATTGGGATAGACTGCGGCGATGAGATAGGCCACCGAGTTGTTGGCCCAATGGTACGCCATACCGGGCAGGATAGACCCCGTACGCCAGTACATCCACCCCAACAACAGACCCACCAGGAAGGCGTGGGGCATCTGGGCAGGATTCAGGTGGGCGAGGGCAAAGAGCAGGGCCGACACACTTACGGCTGCCAGCGGCGTCAGCCGCGTGGTGAGCAGCTGGCGCAACACGGCACCGCGGAAGACGACCTCCTCGGCGAAGGGTGCCAACAGTCCCACAGCCACATAGCCCCATGGCGTGGTGAGGATCATGCCAAACTGCTCCTCGATCAGATTGGGCAGTTCGGGCATCTGTTCCTGTAGCCACAAGGCGGGGATGATGACGCCCAGGGCGGCGACGACGGCCCACGAGAGCGTCATCCACTGACGGGTGCGCAACCAACGGGGCGACAATTCCGCCCATCGGCTCCACAGGAAGACGACGAGTGTCGCCACGCTGAACGCCGCCGTGGTGGTAATCAACTGTGCGGTGGTCAGGTCACCCGACCCTGTCACCACTTTCCACAGCGCCTGCACAATGAGTGCCGTACCGGCCTGCAGCCCCAGGAATATCAATACATATATCAGTGCGTGTACCATCTTTTCAATGCTTAATGCTTAATTATAATTCGTGAAATTCGTTTAATTCAAAAAATTCGTGGTCGTTTTATTGGTTATTGTTTATTGTCTTCGCCTTCTTCGCGTCCTGTAGCAGTTGCTCGCGTAGCGCCTCCGCGTTGTCGAAGCGGCGCTCGCTGCGCAGTCTTTCCACAAACTCAATCTGCATGCTGCTTCCGTAGAGGTCGGCGTGGAGACCGAAGAGATGGGCCTCCAGGGTCTGGCGGTGGCCGTCGAAGGTCGGTCGCGAACCGATGTTCATCATGCCGTCATACACCCCTGCGGCGATGTGTGCACGGACGGCATAGACACCGGCTGCAGGGATGAGTTGCCGGTCACTGTCAGGATGCAGATTGGCCGTGGGGAATCCCAGTTGGGTACCCACATGCTCACCGTGTTCCACATGTCCCGACAACGTATAGCAGCGCCCCAGGCAGTGGGCGGCCTCCGCGACATTACCTCGCTGCAGCAACTGGCGGATATGCGACGAGCTGACGGTGCCCTCGGCACGCAACTGGTGCACCTCAATGCCCAGTTCCTGACCATGGCGCACATAGTCGTCGAAGCCCTCCTCACGGCGGTGTCCGAAGCGGTTGTCGTAGCCCGTCAGTAGCACCTTGACGTCCAACTGGTCGCGTAGCACATGCTCCATAAACTGGCGCGCCGTCATCTGCCGCAGCTCATCGGTGAAGGCCAGCACCTCCGTGCGGTCCACCCCCATGCTGCCAATCAGCTGCCGTTTCTCGCCCAGGGTGGTCAGCACGGCATCCTTGCGCAACAGGTGGTCGAAGGTCACGACCAGCGACTGCATGCCACGCTCCCGGGCGGTCTCCACCACCTGGCGCAGCACGTACTGGTGTCCCCGATGTACCCCGTCAAACATCCCTATCGTCGCTACATATCCCATCTTTTCAATGCTTAATTCTTGTTTCAAAAAATTCGTGGTCGTGGTCGTTTATTGTTTATTGGTCGTTAATCTCCTCCACATCTCTCCAATCCACAACACGGGCGACGTACCCACGATGATCCACAGCCACGTCTCCCAGTCCAGGGGCGTGGTACGGAACAGCTGACCCCCGAAGGTCACGATGAGCCACTGACCCAACAGGATACCCCCCTGTACCAGCAGGAAGACGCGGGCGGCCCCCAGGCGGCGGAAGACCGAATAGGTGGAGCCCAGCATGCGGGCATTAAACAGGTTCCACCACTGCAGCATGACGAAGATGGTGAAGAAGATGGTCAACTCCTGCAGATCCACCCCGGCAATGCATTCAAAATACCATAGCAGGGCAAACATCATCAGGAAGAACACACCACCAATCCACAGGATGCCGCGGAGCATCGGACGGGTGATGATGAAGGCATCCTTGCTGCGGGGCTTCTCGCCCAACACCTCGCGGGACGGTGGCAACGAGGCCAGCGCCATGGCGGCAAAGGTGTCCATGATCATGTTGACCCACAGTATCTGGGTGATGGTCAGCGGCATCTCCGTGCCTATCAGCGAACCGCCCAGCACCAGCAGCAAGGCCGTCATGTTGACCGTCAGCTGGAAGAAGACGAAGCGCTGGATATTCTTGTAGAGCGAACGGCCCCACATCACGGCCATGACGATGCTGCGGAACGAGTCGTCGATGAGTGTGATGTCACTGGCCTGTTTGGCGACACTGGTTCCGGAACCCAGCGAGAGTCCCACGTGGGCCCTGTTCAGCGCGGGGGCGTCATTGGTACCGTCGCCGGTGACGGCCACCACCTCACCCTGCTCCTGCAACAGACTGACCAGTCGCTGCTTGTCGGCAGGCCGTGCACGGTACATCACCTTCAACGGCTTCACGACGGCGGCGGCCTCCTCGTCACTCATCGCCGCAAAATCACTCCCCGCCAAGGTCCATCTTCTCTCTTCCATCATCCCTCTTCCCTCTTCCATGATTCCGCATTGCCGCGCAATCTCCTGGGCCGTGGCTGCCGTATCGCCCGTGACAATCTTCACGTCGATGCCGGCATGGTGACACTGGCGGATGGCCGAGGGTACGTCGCCGCGCAGCGGGTCGCTGATGGCGACGATGGCCAGCAACTTGAATTGCAACGCCACACTCTCAAAGAGAGAACCTGAAACCTGAGACTTGGACCCCATGGCGATAGCCAACGTACGCATGGCGCGCTGTTGCCACTCATAGAGCTGGCGCTCAGCCTCCCGACGCTCCTCGTCGGTCATCTCACACTGCGCCATAATGATTTCGGGCGCTCCCTTCAGATAGGTCACGCCGTCCGCCGTCGTTGACATGTATTTCCGTTCTGTCGAGAAAGGCTCGCGGGCGGTGATGGGATACTTGTCGCGCAACTGCCGATAGCTGACGCCCTTGCCAACCAACCAGCGCAGTAGGGCCTGTTCCGTGGGGTTGCCCACCTCGTGCGTCGCCGTCGTATTCAGCGCTATCGCCTTGTAGAGGTCAGCAACGACAGGAGAGTCATTTCTCATTTCTCCTTTCTCATGACTCATTTCTACCTCCACCACCGTCATGCGGTTCTGTGTCAGCGTACCCGTCTTGTCGGTACAGATGACCGTCACGGCACCCATGGTCTCTGAGGCCTGCAGCTTCCGCACCAGGTTGTTCGACTTCAGCATGCGCCGCATGTTCAGCGCCAGGGCCAGGGTGACGGCCATCGGCAAACCCTCGGGGACGGCCATGACGATGAGCGACACGGCCATCATAAAGTATTTCAGCACCACCTCGGTCATGGCGAGGTAGTCGTCGGTATGCCACAGCGGACTGGTCAGCATGTCGTGACCCAGGAAGAGCAGGAACGACAGCAGCGACACGGCGCTGCCACCCTTGCTGATGAGTTTGGCCAACCGACCGAGCTGGATATTCAGCGGCGTCTTGACACCCGTCAGTTCGGTGGCCTGACGGGCCACATGGCCTATCTCGGTATGGTCGCCCACGGCAGTCACCACCATGCGTCCCGTCCCGTTCATCACCATCGATGAGCGCAACAGCTGGTCCTTCGGATAGGCACCCGTATCAGCGACGTCATTTCTCATTTCTCCTTTCTCATGGCTCATTTTGGAAGCCAGCGCCTCCCCCGTCAGACTCGACTCATCGACCTGCAGGTCGGTGGCCTCCAGGAGTCTTCCGTCGGCAGGAATCTCGTCACCCGTCTCAACGATGACGATGTCGCCCACTACCACGTCCTTGCGGGCCACCTCCACGACCTGTCCTTCGCGCAACACCTTGACGGGCAGTTCCTCGCCCATCTGCATCAGCACATCAAACTTCCGGGCGGCGTCGCGCTCGAAATAGAAACCCACCGTCGTGGCCAGCACGATGGCGGCGATGATGCCCAGGGTCTCCAGATAGTCGTTGCGGATAAAAGCCAGCGTCAGCGACACCAGGGCCGCCACCAACAGGATGCGCACCATAGGGTCCTTGTATTTCTCCAGATAGAGCTGCCACATCGATGTGCGACGGGGCGGCGTCAGCACGTTCTCGCCGTGCTCCCGACGGCTTTCCTCCACCTGGTCAAAGGTCAGTCCTTGTATTTTCTCTTCCATATCGGTTACAAAGGTACAACAAAATGTTAAAAACGCAAAATTCTTTAATTTTTAATCTTTAATCTTTAATCTTTTTAGTACCTTTGCACCCGCAAAAACGATTTTGCACCGGACTTGTAGCTCAGTTGGTTAGAGCAACAGACTCATAATCTGGAGGTCCCAGGTTCAAGCCCTGGCTGGTCCACACTAAAAATCAGCAACTTAGAAGAAATTCAAGTTGCTGATTTTTCTTTTTGCGAAAACAATGCGAAAACAATCGGTTTGAGTTCGACCCCATTTTAAGCAAGTTTTCGCAATCTTATGAGACTGCGAAAACAAGTTGAAGTTCATACAAACGGAATAAAGATTGAGGTGTTACCAAAATGAAAACACCTTCAAAACCACCTTGGCGATTCACCAATGAGGTTTCCTTTTCTTCCGATGCCATGATGTATATGCCATATGTATAGTTCCACTTATCTGCATCCTTGGCTTGCCTATTATTAAATTCCATTATTCGCCAGAAAGTACTCTTTTGCCAAGTCAATAGCATTTAAACGGAGTTTTTCGTCCTCTTCCTTCAAGATGGCATACACTCCATCAGCCAGCCAAAGTGTCATCAGTTCCTTTTCGTCAACCTTATACAGCTCTGCCAACTTAGGAACCTGGTCACGTCTTACGCGTCGTGCTCCCAACTCCATCTTACTATACATAGGCATGTCCGTCTCAAGCAACTCGGCTAACTGTCGTTGCTTCAACCCTTGCTCCAGTCTCATGGCCTTTATCTTCGGGCCAAACATCCCATAAATTCTTTTATCCTTCATATTTTTGTTTTATCACAATAATACTCAAGCCAAATTCTCGTTATAAGTGGATAAATTATACTCATTCACCTCTTTAAGAATTCTTTTAATGATATTGTACTCATGTTTAGGCCTTTTGCTTTGACCTGTAACCCATTGTCACTGGTAAGCAGAATTGGATTCTCACCTTTGAATTTTAACGCAACAGTCAAAATGTTGTTATCAGGAGAACGCTTATCGAAATCATTAGGTAACAATGATAAGTCTGATAGTTCCATTCTGACATTGGACTTATCCATTGCTTTGTTGATGTAACGCAAAGCTGCTTCAACATTTCTCTTTTCATCACTGGATAGTTTTATTTTTAATCTATCAAGTTCATCAATAACCTTTGCTGATAGGACTACTAAATATTTATCGCCAATTTTTGAAATAATATCAGGACAGTTCACGAAAACGTTAGTATCAATGATGTATATGTTTCGCTTTATACTGGATTTGACTGATTTTTGTTTTGGAGTCTCAAATTTCGATAAGTCAATCTTGTCAATGACTTTAACTTGAAAATTTCCAGATGATATCACCTTTTGTTGAGGACTGGCTGGCATTTCACATCCCAGCTTCGCCTTAATCAGATAATTCTTAACTTCTTCAGGTATAAGTTCTTTGTATATTGTGGTGGGCAAAACAATGATAGTATTGTTTGTCGCTCTTGATGTTGCCACATTAAACAATTCGGGCTCTAACGAATACCTTATGGAGGCATTGGGTATTAGAAAAAAGCAAAAATGAACAGTAAGCCCTTGCACCCTATCAATAGTATCTATTTTTAGATTATCTGGGTAATCATTTCCATCCCATCGTAAGGTAAAATACTTTTGTAATTGTCGAGTTGTTTCCCTGAACTTTGACAGAATGGCTATTTCTAATTTGGAATTTTCCAGAAGAATACTCGTTGTCAGATTATATATGTATTCAAATGCATTTTGGGGATTCTTATCTCCAACTTTCATCTCCATTTCTTTTATCACCGCACCTCCCAACGGATTCAAATCAGAAATAGCAGTAGGCACTTTTTGATTATCGGAAACGGAACGCAATTCATTGTTATAAAACACTCCTGTACATTCTGCGCCTCGTGCAGTCATTCGATATGTATCACTTAGCATAAATGAAGTAAAGCTGAAATAACTACATATTGTTTGGAATCCCTTGACAATATCCGACCAATCAAACCTGTTGATTAAGTCCTCATTAGTAAGCACAATTGGCGAGAGCTGCTTTTGGTCGCCAATCAAAATAACCTTTCTGCCCAATTTCATTGATGCTGCAATCATTGGGAGCAGTGCTTGACTTGCTTCATCCATGATGACGTAATCAAAGGGAATGTCTGTGACATCTACAGCCCAACCACTTGACAAATAGAACGTGGCAAGAGAAAGGAAACCAGAAGAAGCGTTACATTTATTCTCCTTAATTTCCTGTAAATGCGGCTGTTCGCGCTTTTCATCAACAGTGAGGCTGGTTTTTGAAACCATTCCTTTCTCGATATATTCCTGCAACTTATCTTTCTTAGCAAGTTCTATAAGAGCTTGATTTGTTAAGGCAGTAACCAGTACGCTTTTGTTCTCTTTTAATAGGCATGCTGCCAACTGTGCCATTCTTGTCGTTTTACCTGTTCCTGGAGGACCTTGCACAACAACGCATTTCTCATTTGAGTGATTGTTTATGATAATAGATATCAAGTCTTCTTTTGCCTTTATCTTTCTGGGATTCCATTGGTTGCTACTCTCGGTGAAATCCAGAATAGGTTTTGTCTCTTGATTCTGTTCATCCTTGACAATTTGGATAAGATTCAACAAATATTGCAATGGTGTATCTTTTGGGCCAAACGCAATTATAGTCTTCCCTTGTTCCAATAATTCTGTGAACTGAATGGTTAGGTTCTTTATTCCAACCAAACAAAAAGCATCATCATCCGACTTGGATATCCATGCACACAAACAGTCAGAGAAGTCACGTTGATAATCTTCTCGGAGTTTGTTCCATGACAAATCGCCCCAATTTCTGAATTTCCCCATTTCTCCGTTCAGATATACGGCAGACCAAAACGAGTTCTTCCGAGGCATGTTTTCTGAATTCCGCACTTTAAAAATTGCGAATCCCGCTTCGTTGATTCTTTGGAACATACCAACAAATACCTCGCCATTGTCTTTTAGAACGGTAGCTTTTGTTTTAACAATCTGCTCATAACTTTTCTCTTGAGCCTCTAACTCTGTACAGAGAAACCTTACATACTCTTGTCTTTCGTACTTCATTATAAATCCCCCTCTGTATTAGTGTTTTGAAATCCCTCGTTTTTCTTAAAGATATTTTTGATAGATTCTGCGTTTTCAGCAATATTGAAACTGCTAAAGTCAAAATGCAGCTCCTTGAAATAATGTAGAGTTGAGCAGAACGCATCAATGCGCTCCTCTATATCAAGATTCTCCGTGCTAAAGGAGAGAGAAATATTTGACTGATTCCTAACGAGGTCCTCCTTCTCTATTCTCTTGATATCATCACCCGTGTATATTAACAGATAGGCAGACTCCTTGAAAATATAATCCAATTCTTCTGGATTCATCTTGAATGGCTCATCTTGTTTTTTGTAGCTCTTCAGTACAATTAAGATGGGATTCTCATCTGCATCTTCCAATTCCACCGTTGAATAGTAGTATGGCGTGCCATCTTCTTGATACTCTCCGTAATGTGGGGGGAAGTGCCATGATGGTTCTTCCTGCATAAGGAATAACTGTGCTTCAATTTGAGCTCTAATCTGCTCAGACTTTGACAATGAAGCCTCTTTACCTTTTTTGATTTTGGGTGCGTCCTCTTCTTCTGATGTAGTCTTTTCGTCAGAATTAGCTTTACCATTGCTTGGATTATCTGCACTGTTATTAATAGGCGTTTCTATTGTTTTCGATTCTGGCGCCACGAGTAGATTTACGTCATAACCGCAATCTTTGAGGTAATCGGAAAGAGACTGGTGGTCATCTGTTATAAGAATGACCATCAATTTGCTATCATTATTGCTACCGAGATTTAAGAAACTGCATAAGGGAGAAAGTAATGGTTCCATTAATGCAGGAGTTATTCTTCCTATATAATAGAAGCTGTCACCTTTGGAATACGTGGATTTCGAGATGGTGTCATTGTCTTCCCCGTAAGTCAAAGATATTGAATCACACTTGTAGAAATGGGCTGATTTAACCTTTTCTTCCAGTTCGGTTTTTCTTATGTCAAAATCTGAAGTTCCTTTATTCTGCAATAAAGCAAGATATTGCAATTTGTCTAACAGGCGTTCCTTAATCTCATCTTTCTCGACAGAGTTCGTAAAACTTGTTGTTACGTCTTTTTGAGTGATGACCTGTACACCAAAGGTCTTTAATAATTGGAGCAATTTCTCCCTGTTACTTTGCCCAACTTTCTCACAATATATTTTGTTGTCTCTATTTTTAAAACCATCAACGGTAATGTAAGTTAGGTCTGATGCAGGAAGAAATTCGTCAGAGTAAGATAGAATTTTATGAGTTTTTGCCCATTCACTTATTTCAGGAGAACATTGTTCATCTCTTTCGATAATCTCACGATAAATCTTTGAAACTCTTTCTTTTCTCTCCTCTTTTTCAGCTTCCTTATCCATTGATAATCTTTCGAGGACTATCAACAAATCTTCTGTTTTCAAATCCTGCATAAAAGGCAGAATAGCTCGCCAACTTTCATGTACTTTTGAATCGACTGCTAAGACTGGCAAGTATTTTCCTCCTAGTTCTACTATTTTAGAGTTGTTAATGAAGATTTTTGTTGGTTCTTCTGAAGTGCCTTGGGTAGTGGGAAACTTTTGCTCAGTAGCCAATATATATTCTAGGAACGAATTATAGCGACTTCTGAACTCGTAAGGAGCAAAATCACTTAAATCCTTTTCGACCCTGGTTCCCCAATAATTAATTTTACCATAGACCTTATCTTTAGGACTCCAGTCACTACGATTCATGGAAAGCACTCTTGTAAAGAGAAATTTGTCCAATTCATATTGGGGTTTGTTAAACTCTATGAAAGTAAAATAGGATAACTGAAAATGTATATTGATAATGGGGTTCTTATATCCAAAATAATTAGAATAACGATGTGGACAATCCTTGAAAGCCTCTGCGGTCTTTTGCAGGAAACTGAAACCCAGTTCATCTTTGGAATAATCCTTTGCTGCAATACCTATTTTGTATATAGCTCCACACTTTTTTAAGAAGAAAGACCAGTCTTCTATAGTTTCACCTTCAGGATAATCATCAGAAATATAGAGATTTGCCTGAGGATTGACATTCTCCATATCATCATCAGGTCTATATTTTGTACCAAGATACAGATTACAAATAGGTCTTAACTGTCCATCCTTTGCCAAAAAGTTGAGGTCTTTTATTTTCTCTGAATAATCACTTTGTTCTAGGAAATTTTCTTGTTGCCATACGTTAAAGAGGAATCTACCTATAGTTAATGCATTATTTGTGGTAATGTAATCTTGATGTGCTAGGAGATAGTCAACAAAGGACATATTTGATAGTTCTCGCATTCCAAGAGATGCTAACCATTCTACTATTGAAGATTCTGTCTTAATATTATCAAATATCTCCTCGTTCAATATGAAAACATTTGAGGCTTCCTCATTTTGCTCTTGATATTTCGAAGGGAAGAAAAGCTCACTAGGGCGACGAAGATCTCTGTTTACGTCATATAGAATGGAGATATCAGCGAATGAACTTTTATAAGAATCAATATTATTCTGCGGTTGTTGGAAATACTCAGACAAGAAACGAATAAGCTTGATATCTTCTTGGATAGAGATGCCTGCTGTTGTTTCGCTATCAGCTAAAAGGTGAATCATCTCATTGCTATCGAATAAGAATATGAGATTATGAGCATACTCCACAATGCCATTATCGTCAACAAGATTTTCTTTGGAGAAATGAGTGTTTTTTTTGCTATTAAGATGCTTTAGCATCCGATCAATAGATATTATTCCCTTAGAAACACCTGTCTTATCAACCAAGACTTCTCTTATTCTTAGAAAACGATTTTTGTTGCGGTTTGGCACGAAAGCAATCGTATCAAAAGCCATCTGTAACGCACTACGGTAAACGTTGACTAGAGTGTCATAGTCTGGGTAGATTGTTGGTAAGACTTCTGTATAATTAGCATATCTTAGCGATATCTTTGATACAAAATCCAAATAAAGCTCTGGAATCTTACTAAATATTAGTTTATTCCATTCGCTTTCCTGATGGAGTTGCTGACGCCCAGCATCAGTTATGAAGTTTGAGTTAATTAAGAATGGTTGCCGTAATCCACGATAAGAAGTAGGCAAAAAAGTAAATACTGATGTATTCTTCAAAGGAACGACCTCGTTGTCCCTTATCTGAATAGCAAACGATATTTCAACTTTCTCTGCTCCCTTCAGTTTATCCGGAGTATTAAAGTCATGTTCGAGAGCAACTCTTACTTCAGCAGGGACAGGAACTTCATTAGTATATAGAATCCAAGTACTCTGAGGTTCATCATTCTTATATAATGTCACTTGTGGCATAGAGCCATTAACTGCGTTAGTCAGTTTCTTCCCAACACTAAACACAAACTGTCCATTTCGTTCAAATTGGATGTTGACATTATTGCTACGCAAAAACAATAAGAATTGCAAGTCTGAAAACAAACTTTCTATTCTGGCTCCAATCTTTTTAGATTCTTTTGTATGAACTATTGTAATGACATTATATCCTGGAACGTTATACTCATGCAGTTGAGGAGCGTATATCGGAATTACCTGCCAGGGTACATCATTGGGCTCAAGAATTCCTTCGCTTGGAGGGAAACTAGGCATAAGCGATCGGGCCTTTTGTTTATCAAATTCAAAACAAAATGGGCCGCTGATTATACCTACATGATCTACGGATGGCATGAAAACTGACTTAAAACCAATGCCTTTATAACCAATTTTCTTACTGTCCTTTGATTTTGTACCATTTCCTACGTCACTTATACCTTCAACGTCCTTTGAATCGAAAGCCTTTCCATTGTGCATAAACACAAACTGATTCTCTTCTTCTCTAATGAGAATATTTAATGTATCTCCCCCTGTGTCTGTAAAAGCATCGACAGCATTCTGAAGAAGTTCATATACAAATCGCTCTGGCTCTGTATATATTCCAACAGATAGTTGCATAAGCGACTTTGCTTGCATTCTAACTTGGGAGGCATGGTTGTATTCTGTGCGCTCTCTTTGTAACTTCTTGATGAAGTCTTCGTTTGTGCTTGAGATATAATCCATAACAAATTCACATTATCATTCCATTGTTAAACCTATTCCATTAATATGGATAAACTCGCATATATCATAAAAAGAGGTAGCCTCGTTAGGGTCTATATATCCATCTGCAATAATCATTTTGCGCATCATTGTCGCAAATTCAGTTTTCTGCTCAATAGTCATTAATTTAATGATGCTCAAGCATTTCAGGGTGTTAAGATGTAAAATGTCATAATGATCTTGCGTAGTTAAATCCAACAACTCTTTGACATTTTCAAAATACATAGTCTCACGAGCATCTATATGCTCGTCAACACTTACGATGTCCAGTAAGACTTTGGACATAGCCATCTTCTGATCTTTAGTGTACTCCATATCTATTAGTCGTTAAATGGTATTTTATATCTTTCTTTATGCTACACTTCCATAATGCTGGCTAACGTAGTTATACACAGCATCGCGGTAGTAATTAATACTTTCGTCGGAATAGCTCTCGGGAAGTTCTTTCCAGAGAATGTCACGAATGGTGATGATGATGGATGCTCTGGTCTCTTGCTTGTCGAACGGATGGTCCATCGTGGCTAATTGGGCCTTTATCTTCTCCAGCAATTCCTTGGCGACAATCTTTAGTTTCTTGATGTCTTCTTTTGAAAGATTGTCTTTCATCAGAACATCGTACATGGAGAGTTGTTCGTCATTCTCAAAGCCTTCGCGAATGTAGCGTTTCTCCTCCTCGGTCAGTTCGTGGGAGAGTTTCATCAGTTCCTCGAATGTCCTCTCTATTGTGGCACGGTTCTGCTCCTGGTTATAGTCATGAATAATCTCTTGATATTTCTCGTAGAAGTTGATACGTGAGGGATTCTGAGCCAACATCTGAGCGATACGTTCTTGTAGCAGTTCCTGTATGTCCTTTAATACAAGATTCTTTTCTTTGCTCTTGGCGAACTCACGACGGAGCAAATCAAAATCGATGACACTAATATCGAAACGTCGTGACTCTGCTACCATCATCGTTGCTTCTGGATCTATTTCAACGTGCTCATTCACTATCTCGTTGATAGCTACACTCAAGTCTGTGATATCGGCATGTTTGCGTTTCTGCTGTAGCTCCTTGAAGATGGCTTCTATGGCATCTTTCTGTTGTTTCATCTCGAGCGTGATGTCCTCACGGTCGAGATATTTCCATAGTTTCAGTAGTGTGGAGGCAAACGTGCAGTAAGATTTCCTGATTTCCGCTGTCTCGCACATTGCATTGGCGGCTTTCTTCAGCAACGACAGTTTCTCGAAACTCTCTGCTTTAATCAGGTCATCCAGTTCAAAGTTGTGTTCTTTCAGGAAAGCCGTAGCAGCAGCTATCGTTTCCATCACATGCTTGATAAGTTCCTTCTTGTCAATGGTTGGGTCATTCCCTTCTGTTCCACCTTCTGGATTTGCCGTATAGTCAGCCAATGCCTGGCGAAGAGCTTTCACGATTCCTATATAATCGATAATAAGACCATTAGCCTTTCCTTCTGCCACTCGGTTGGCACGGGCTATGGTCTGCATCAGCGTATGTGCTTTCATAGGCTTGTCGATGTAGAGACACGAAAGCGTCTTCACATCGAAACCTGTCAGCCACATGGCGCAAACAAAGACCACACGCAGACGGGAATCATCAGCCTTGAAGGCTTTGTCCAGTTCCTCTTTCTCCATTCGTTCGCGATGCATCTTGATGTCGAGCCCCCACTTCTGGAACGTCTGTATCTCGTTCTGCTCTTGCGAAACGACTACCGCCATGTCCGTTTCACGCATCCATTCCAGTTTGCGTTGCATCTCCTGTGCTTCCTGTTGCGAGGTACATTTGGCGATAGATTCTTCCAATGTTTTGATTTCGCGCTGCCAGTATTCCTGCACATAGTTGAACATGCGGACGCACGTCACCTTGTTATAGCACACGAACATCGCCTTGCCCGAAGTCCATAGATCGCTATAATGATGCACAAAGTCCTTTGCTATCAGTCGCAGACGCTTGGCTGCCGTCAGCAGATGCACCTCCTTGGCAAACTCCCTTTCCAGTTTGGCCAACTGGGAGGCATCCAGTTCGCCTGCTTGTTCCAGGGCGGCTGCAATCTCATCGTTTATTTCAGGATTCTTTAAGTCCTGCAGTTTCTCTCCCCGATTCTCATAGTAGAGGGGTACGGTAGCCTTGTCTTCCACAGCTCGCTTGAAGTCGTAGATACTAACGTAACCACCGAATGTACGCGCCGTGATATTATCGTTAGAAAGAAGCGGCGTGCCCGTAAAGCCAATACGATGAGCTGTTGGCAGCAGATGCATTAGGTTATCAGCAAAGATGCCATTCTGTGTGCGGTGCGCCTCGTCGCTCATCACGATAATGTCATGGTCGGGATAGATAGGCTCGGCCTTTGGGTCGTTGAACTTCTGAATGAGCGAGAAGATGAACGACGGATTGCCTTTCAGTTTCGTCTTCAAGTCCTCCCCGCTGCTGGCGATGAACTTCTTGGCCTTCACGTTGCCCAACAATCCGCAGTTCTCGAACGTGTCGCTGATTTGCTTGTTCAACTCATCACGGTCGGTCAATATCAGGAATGTCGGCGAGCCCTCAAACTTGCGCCGAATCTTTTGTGAGAGAAATAGCATCGAATAACTCTTTCCCGAGCCTTGCGTGTGCCAGAACACACCCAACTTGCCGTTCAGATACTGACGGTTGCGGTACATCTCTATGGCTTGATTCACCCCCAGATACTGGTGGTTGCGAGCTAAAATCTTGGCCGTTCGACCTCCGCTATGGTCGTAGAGTATGAAGTTTTCCAATAGGTCCAGGAAGTTCTCTTTCTTACAGATACCTCTTAGCATCGTTGGCAGTTCTATGTTTCCAGCTTCCTGTTCTGTCAATCGTTTCCACTCGTGGAAGAACTCCCATTTTGAGTCGATGGTTCCCACACGTGCCTCCAGTCCGTTGCTGAACATGATGAAGGCATTATGATGGAACAGTTGAGGAATCGTGTCGAGATAGTCACGATAGTTCTTGTTGAATGCATCCACCACTTCCACGTCATGGTTCTTCAGTTCCATAAATAGCAAAGGCAGGCCATTCACGAAGCCCACGATGTCGGCTCGGCGATGATAGAGTGCACCGTACACCCACATTTCACGGACACACAAGAAGTCGTTCTTCTCGGGCGAAGCGAAGTCTATCACCTTGGCACGCACATCTTCCGTCTCGCCGTTCGGCTTTACGCGGGTCACGGGCACACCGTCCTTGATATACTGATACTTCTGCTCGTTAATCTGCATCAGCGTCTGCGAGCTCATGTGTTCCGTCATGCGCTCCACGCACTCCTGCAGCTGCTTGTCTGTCAGCCAAGGGTTCAACGTCTTCAACGCCTTGCGGAAACGACCCGTCAGCAGCACCTCATGATAGGATGTGCGCCCTAGCGTGCCATTTACGCCGAGCACTTCCTTATCAAAGGCATATACACTCGTCCAGCCCAGTTCCTTCTCCAGCAACTCGGCTGCACTCCGCTGTATCAGTTGGTCTTCGCTATAGTCTTTTGCCATAATTATAAATATTTACCCATTTAATGTAGGGACTGATATTGCTATTTTATAGAATAGCGCCAGTCCTCCCACACTCTTCGAACAAAGTTTCTTTAATGAAATATTGAGGAACGGGTTATTTATCTCCCCACCTTCCTCAGGATAGATAATAACACAGGGTACATTTGGCAAAGGTGCCTCTTCCGAAACATCTTCATATCCCAAGTATCTCAATATCTTCAAGTCTCTACTATAACCGCTCAACTGCCTTACAACATCTGTGTCAAGCTTTTGATTCTCGTATTTCGGAATATACTTCGTATCGAGGATCGCCTTGAAACCCTGCGAATGATAAAGGAAATCAGGTTTCCCTGTCAGGCTGCTATACTGGTATGTGATTTTGTTCTGATAAGCTTCATAGAGCAATCCATATACATAATGCTCATAGAGCAATGACATATCCAAAACAAAAGGAACGACTTGCTCCTCAATGGCAGAAACCTTGTTTATGCTGTAGTCAAAATGACGAAGAATCAGTTTTGCCAGTCTTATAGCCTCAGCATATTCCTTGAACAACTTGTGGGCTTTTATTTGGCTTACCTCTTTCAGGTTCACCTCGTCGCTCACATTCTCGAACAAAGCAAGACTTTTCCTTATTGCGAGGTTTATATTGTCGTACGATCTATGACCATCTCCCATGTTCTGCATCATTCTCCTTACGAAGAGTAATGCTTTTTTCAAAAGCCGATTTTCAGGAATATCAGCAGAATATTCATCATACTCACAATATATACGATCATATCGTTTCTGCAAGATGTTGTTTCTTTCATTTTTAAGTATGGCGATGTGTCCTTTCACCTTTTTCAAGTTCTCGCTGTGATGAACATAACCTCGTTTCAGAGTCCTTATTCTTCCAACCACTCCAAGGAAATGGAGCATCATCAATGGACTGACTACTCCTTGTAACGACGGAGCCTTGATTGATGGTTTATCGTAGTTGATCGAATAAATTTTTGAGAAGCTTTCTAATGCCAAATCAGACGAGAAACATGTCATGAACATTCCGAGAAAATCAATATTTTCCATTCCTCGCTTAGCAGTAACGACAAGCGATTCCTTTTGGTCAATCCATTCCGCTCCAATCTTATACGACGCATAATATCCCCAGTTGTCATTATCTGGCAACTTGGTCCACGAAACGAGTGAGAGTCTGTCAAATCTCTCATTCTTTTCAATGTTTTCTATTTTCCCGTGTTCTTGAATAAGGAGCATGAGTTGTTATTCTTCTTCGTCTGTTTCTTCAGGTTCTTCAGTTATAGGCGAAAGATTCAGCCACGCATTGAAAGATTTTTTCTTCTCGTCATTCTTCACATTGAGAATACCGTCGTTTATGTACTCTGTGATGAGAGGCAACACCTCGTACTCTATCTTTGCCGACAGTTCTTCTTCATTCTTTGCCATGAAGTAGCTATGCCCCACCATAAGGTCATCAATATCCATGTCGCCAGACAAATGATTTGGATTCTCAATGAATTTCTTTATATCTTTGAATAGTGCAACAGCCTTATTCTTCAGGTCTTCATCACCAAGTGCATCATAATGTTTCTCAACTACAGACACATTCGATTTCAAAGTTACGAAAGCGAACCTTCTACGCAAAGCATAGTCGATAGTGCCTGTACTTCGGTCGGTAGTATTCATTGTACCTATGATGTAGAGATTGCTTGGCACTACAAAATCATCAGTTTCTTCATCATCGAAATTCTTTGAGTATGGTAATTTTACAGTTATAGGGTGAATTGTATTCTCGCCAACTCGTTTATCAGATTCAAGTAGAGTTATCAGTTCTCCGAAGATTTTGGACACATTTCCTCGATTTATCTCATCTATAATGAGAACATAGTTCTTCGCCTCTGTCTTTTCCACATTGCTCTTAGTCTCTTTGTTTTTCTCTGAGAACTTCTTTATCTCTTCATAAAGAGGATAATAATAGATAGCATTCCCATGGAATTTTGACTGGCTATCATAAGCTGGTTTTATATCTAAATAACTTTTTATATTACCTGACAAGAAATCAGCATAGTCACGAACAAACATTCTCTTTGATAGAGATTGTGTAGAACCATGTTCACCTTGCCCAATAAGAATACTGTTAATCTTTCCACGTGATCTTGAGATACCACGCATCTTCATTTTGCTCTTAGGGTGTAACATGATAGCAGCATCCTCACCATTATCAGCCAAATTTGCCAGTTCTTGTTCTATAAATAAGCAATAACTGTCAAAGAGTTCTTCGTAGTTTACTTGTTGAATTGTTTCTGTCGAAGATTGTCTAAGATTTTCCAAAGCATCATTGCATATCTGCTTGAAAATTCCATCATCTACGCGATACTCCATGCCAATCACATTCCCATCTTTATCCTTAACAGGAAATGGTTTTAGGCCTTCTACAAAGTCTTCATATTCCATTGATTGATGGAACGTACAAAATGCAATCTGGTGTTTCTTACGCAACTCCTCATATCGTTCCATCACAGCCTTGTGGTTGGTTAAATCAACATCTGTCACACCGATTACCGATAGTGCAATGGCTGCTGTATTATAGGTTTTTCCTGTACCAGGAGCACCTTGAAGGATGATATTCTTTTTCTGCTGAAGAAGAGTTGCGTATTTGCTGATATCGTTGAGCATAGTTTTATCTGATTCTGATAAAGTTATTGTTTTCTCCATTTCTTCCACCCATTGTCCATACTTGGGAATAATAGTTGGTATACTTAATGCTGAAGCAGGCCAGTGTCCGAGGTGAGTCCACTTGATTTTTCGTACATTGCAGAAATCGTCACGTTTTTCGTCATAGAAATAATCTGAAGTTACGACTCCTCGACCAAGAATTTCGCTCAGACCATTTCTAGCATATACGACATCCCCTACTTGAATTTCACGGCACATATACCACAATGTGCTGACATCGTTTTTTCTGTAACTATCTTTGCCGTTTGGATACGCTTTCTTGAGTGCAGCATCAATAGAATTTTTATTTTCGTATTGAGTAAGATTTCCCACCTCGTCCCAACCGACAAGCATTACTCCCTCTGATTTACACTCTTCCCAATGATCACAAGATTCTCCTGGAGCGAAAACCCAATACCTGCGTGAATTAATATCTGAGTGCGCTAGTATATCTTCTATCGTCATGCCATTTGGAATCCAATACTTCTTGTTGGCAGACGCTTCCTCATACTTTGATAACTCAGCTTGCATAAGGGCATCAAGTCTCTCATCGGCCACTTTCTGATAGTACAGATTGATTCTTTTATCGGTATCAGTGCCATCTCCATGATTTTCATCGTGCTTATCTTTGGTGTTATTTAAGTAGCCCACGAACCTGCTTGGAGCAAAACAAATATGACCGTCAATTACCTCAGCAACCATATTTTTGCCTCGCTTCAATTTATCAACAGCCCATTGCTTGTAGTCTTCACCGCTCTCGCCATGAAGATATGAGTACAAGGTTTCGATGTTCGAAATGATGTCCTCACGTTTTTCTATGTAATCTATTCTTTCCATAGTCATTCTTAAACTGTAATTTCTTCATTCATCAGCCTTGGGAGTAAGTGACCACGGCTTCTGTCATTTGCTTGTCCATCATCCATGGATTCTGACGTTTCAAAGCCATGCGAAGATGACGTGTCAGCACAACCTCGCACTGTGTTTTGCGTCCAAGTGTACCTTGTTCGCCAAGTACCTCATTGTCTAAAGCATACGCAGACTTCCAACCAAGTTCTTTTTCCAAGAGCTCGGCTGTCGATTTCTGTATCAGTTGGTCTTCGCTATAGTCCTTTGCCATAATTATTATAAATCAATGTTTATTGAGTATAGATTTGTAATACTAAAAACGATTAAGTTTTTAGATATTATTGAACAAATACTCTGGACCAAAAGTTGCTTTTACAATTTTTGCCAATGTTAAATTATCCCTGAAACCATATTTTTTAGCATTATCTTTGAATACCCAATATCTACCATGTGCTATCCAATTTCTATAATTAGTTGCATCAATAATTCTATTAATCAAATCGCCCCGCTCTGGTCTATATTGTTTCCAACCATTTAAAACAACATCAACATAAGCATATTGGTATACTTTTTTTGCTGGGTTATATGTACTTCTATATATTCTTGATAAATTATCACATTTTTTTAATTCTGTTCTATACACAAAGTCCTTTCGAAATTCAGCTTCTATTAAAGATAATAACGAAAAAGAAGCTTCACGAGATAATTCTTCAAGGCAAAATTGATATTCTTGCCGAATTTGAGAATCAGTCATGAATAAAAAGTCCGAATCATAATTGGGATTCTGACTTGAATTATATTGTAGCTCTAAAGATTTTTTCATCTTATTATAAAAGGATTCTATTTCGTCAATAGACTGAATATCTTCAGAAAAATGGAACTTAATTCTACGCATTTATCAAATCTGCTATTAGGTTTTGAAGTGAAGTCGATGTAACCTTTATTAATTTATTATTTTGGGGGTTTACAAATTTCCAAACTATTTCTCCAGGATCTTTGTGTTCTTTTTCAATACGTCCATTAACACGTATTTTAATAAAATCCTGTAAATTCTCAAAATTATCACCTACTCTTACAAACTTTACGGATTCATTTAAATATTTTAAGTCTATACGAGCATCCGATCCTATTAATACTGTACCAATAGGTTCAAACTCTAAAAAATAAGAACCAATTCTAAGATTTTTTTTATTAACCTCATAAGTACCCAAAGACTCTTCTGTTATAGTCATTGAGCTCAAGTTTGTCGTAAAGACATCATTGTAACAACCTTCTAACCATTCGTGATCTACTTTTTCATAGAACTCATTAACATATCCTATAAAAGCATTTATCCTTGCTTGTCTTATGTCAGCCTGGCCAGTGCTTGCATCAATAATTTGTTTTAGTTTATTTTCCATAATGATATTTTATTGTTTAGATTTAACTTTAATTGCCCCGTTCATCAACTTTGGAAGCAAGCGGTCGCGGGTCTCGATGAGGAGGTGGATTTGGGATTGGAAAGAAGATATTGTATCAAAATACTTAGAGGCCTTTCCCTCAAAAGATGTGAGCACGCTTTCGATAGGAATACATATACTCACCGAATTGATGTCTTTTGCATAGACATGAGGCTGTGCTGCTCCTTTCTGCAAATTATCAATTGTTGTCTTATTGTCTTTTAGGAAACAATAAACAAAATGCAAAAACGGTGTTGTAGATGCGTCAACAAATGAACAATCAGATGCCCATACTTTTTCGAAATACATCCTTGTAAAGCCCGCATTTGCACCAGAACCACTAACGGTTATTACTCGTTCTGCCGTATTTGACTTATTGCAATAATATGCTGGCTCAATTCCTCCTGCAACAACAGGGATAGGACCTTCAATTATTTCTTTCTTTGTTATTGTTTTTCCTCTTTTAAATTCTGCCAAATCACCTAATTTCTTCTTCTCCCACCCATCAGGCACGCCATCAACGATTACGGTGTTTTCGTGGCCAGGGAAGTGGAGGTCAACAAACCATTCCTTATAGAGTCGCTGCGCTGCTTCCTCCAACAACTTTATCTGCTTCTGATAGTTCTCTATCAAAGAGTCGTAACGAGAGAGGATGGTGGCAATGCGGTGCTGAGTAGGTAGTTCAGGCAAGTCTATCTTCAAGTTCCTTATAGTTGGAAGATTAACATGTGCTACTGTAGCACCATTTGCTGTACTCAAAAGATTATATTGCTGTTTAGGTGCTAAAAGGAAATAGGTAAGGAAAGCTGGATTTACCTTTTTCTGATTAGGCCTAATAAGTACAGTCCTTTGACCTAGACAAACCTTTTCGCCTTTTTGAATTAATGCAACATTACCTGCTGTAGCCTCACGGGCAAAGATCAAGTCATTCTCCTGTGGAATGGCACGAGCATTCCTTTTGTTATAAACATCCTCACAAACACGATGCATTCCATCATAGACCAGTCTTCCCTTACCAATGTTGGGAGTACGTACTAGTGGAAACCCTTTACCTTCATCGTAAGCTGTTGTATGAGGACAATCAACAATGAGTTCACAGACTTCATTCAACAAAAACTCACTCATACCTCATCCTCCTCCTTATTAAGTTCCAGTTCGGCCAGTGTGCGGTCAACCACCTCTTGAATCTGATAGGAGGCCACGCCGAGAGGCTTCTGAATATCTGCCAGCGACCATTCAACAAGTGTTTTATCCATGGAACGACAAACGAGCAGCCCAATAGATGGGTTATCACCTTCACCTTTTAACAATCGGTCGGCAGCAGTGACGTAGAAGTTCAGTTTGCCTGCATGTTCAGGCGCAAACTTTACGGCCTTTAACTCGACTACCACATACCGTTTCTGCGGGATATGGTAAAACACCAAATCAGGGAAGAATGTCTGACCACCTGGCATCTGCAGTTCCATTTGCCGACCTACATAAGCAAAACCTTTGCCCAATTCGAGCAAGAACCGTGTGATGTTTGATGCAATTTTCTCCTCCAACTCCTTTTCGTCGTGCTTCTTCTTTAGGTGTAAGAACTCCAGGTTATATTCGCCCTTCAACAGTTCCCGAGCTAAATCACCCTGTGGTGCTGGCAGACGGTCTGCAAAGTTGGTTACTGCTGAACCTTGATTATGGAAAAGTCCGTCTGCAATTTGAGCTTCCACCTCTGAACGTGACCAATTGTTTTCAATGGTTTGACCGACATAGAAGAGTGCTTCTTCAAGCGACTTGCTCCGAGTGAAAATCTCTATATGTTGCCCCCAGGGAATCCTGCCGAAATACATAGGCATTTCTAATTCGTCAATGGGTCGTTGACAAATTTCGGCTTGTCCCTCCAAAGGCAATGTTTTTTGTATGGACTGTAAAAAGTCAACGACTCGTTGGCTTTTTTCCTCTGGCAATTCGTCAACGGTCTGTTGACGAATTGCAACATGCTGATAATAAAAATTATACCAGCGTTTCATATACTTCAAGTTGGTAACAGAGAATCCTGTTTCGTTAGGAAACTCTGCCTTCATGTCCAAACTTAGTTGGTTAAAGAAACCGCTGCCCCATTTGACTTCTGCTTGCATGGCCACAATGTCACGCCCCATACCCCAATAAAATTCGAGCATGGCCGTGTTCACGCGTACTGCAGCTTTCACTTGGCTCTGGCGGTAGCGTAGTTTCACTTCATGTAGCCATTGCACATAGTCTTTGTCTGCAGTCATTCCATTGCGATATATAAATGTGGGCTTATCTAACTCCTTTTTTTTCATTTCAGTTCCTCCCATGCTTTTTGTATCTCCTCCATTAAGACGTTGGCCTCGCTGTTGAGTTGTGCCAACTCCGCATGAATCTCCGTCATGCGCTCATGGAAATCCACTCCGTCGTCTTCCTGTTCGGCAACACCGACGTAAGCACCAGGGGTAAGCGAGTAGTTCTTTTCCTCTATCTCCTGAATAGTGGCAATCTTACAGAGACCAAGCACATCCGTGTATTCACCATCGCCGAATTTCTCCGTTAGCCATTCGAACTGGCGAGCCGTTTCAAGAAGGTCTTCCCAATACTCTATCGTTTCTTTCCATTCAGCTTCTACCTGTTTCTTCTCTTTTCGGGTGGCAGTAGCAATGGCCTCTTTTGCCTGTTTCTTCTCGTGTTCTAAACAGGCAGCAAACCTTGTGGAGTACTCCCTTTCTCCATTCTTAATAACTTCTTCAAGTCTTTCTTGCGTCAATGGAGCTGATACATTATCAAGTATCTCAATATAATCCCTAATCAGCGATTGGTATTTCTCTTTCTCGCCACGATAAAGATGAACGATGGCTTGCAGGTTACGCAGTTGCCACTCAGTCCATTCGTTCAGGGTGCGGTCAACAACGGTGTAGTAGTTGCGGGCATCGATGAAAAGAACCTTGTCACGAATCTCGCTGTTCTTGTTGCGGTCGAAGAACCACAGGGAACAAGGCAACGAGAGCGTATAGAAGAAATTGTTGCCCACACTGACCATCACATCCACATCACCTGTACGCACCAGTTTCTCGCGTATGTCGCGGTCTTTGTTGGCGCTGTCGGTTGCAGAGCTCGCCATCACGAAGCCTGCACGGCCGTGGTCGTTGAGGTAAGCATAGAAATAGCTAATCCAGAGATAGTTGGCATTGCCAATCTCTTTGGTCTTCTGATTCACTCCTGGCAAACCGAAAGGCAAACGACCTGCAGCAGAAGCGGATTCTGCCTTCACCTTATCTACGTTGAATGGCGGATTGGCCATTACATAGTCACACTTGCCAGCCAGATTGTGGGCATCGTGATAGAAGGAGTTAGCTTCGTCACCACTGATGATACGACCATTAAGCCCATGAACAGCCATGTTCATCAGACAAAGCTGAGCGTTATACTCCACCTTCTCCTGGCCGTAGAAGGTCATTTGAGTATTGGCATTGAGTCCTGCCTGATTCACGAAGTCACCCGTCTGCACAAACATACCACCACTACCACAGGCAGGATCCAACATGATGCCTTGCGTGGGCTCCAGTACATTTACTAGCATTTTTACCAGCGACTTAGGCGTAAAGAACACGCCATCGTCAGAGGCTACCGCTTTTGCAAACTTGGAAAGGAAGTATTCATAAATTCGTCCGATGATGTCGCCACCAACCTCGTCGATGGTCTTATTGTTGAAAATACGAAGCAACTCGCGTAGGAGGTCATCAGCGAACATTGTGTAGGTCTTGGGGAGTACGCCTGTCAGTTGTTCGCTTTGGTCTTCTACCAGCTGCATAGCGTTATTGACGGCTTCGCCTAATGAGTTTATTTCTTGTCCGTCTTTAGTTTTCAGACCCGCAGCCACGATATTGTCTGGCAAGTTTACAAGATAGTCGAACTGTGCTTCACGGGGCAGATACAATGCACTCTTAGCAGCAAAATCGCTAGGTTCCACAGGCATCACTCGCCCACCACGACTGGGGCGGTTCTGCAATATCTCTGCCTCTACCATCTTGTAGCGGCTGTAGGCATAGCGTAAGAACAGCAAAGCCAGCACAGGCATACAATACTGACTGCTTGTAAGTTTACTGCCTTGTCTCAATAAATCTGCCGACTCCCATAGCTCGGCTTCGAGTTTTCGTATATTGATCATTCTTTCTTTATAAATTTACTGCTTCTCCCTTCAACCTAAAGGCTTCTGGGTCTAATGTCATTTGATAAATCTTTATGTTTGGATTCAGTTTATTTGCAATGTCGATAATATTCGTTCTATTACGAGGCAATATGTTGACACCTAAGAATATCGATTCAAAACAATCGCTGGATAAAGGCACATAATGCCTTATTTCTTTCCAGTCAACGATATCTTCTTTTTTGAATTCATCAGGTATGTTTCGACCAGCATGAACCCAAGCTGGGTCTTTTGTAATTATGCGGACTTCTTGCTCGTGTTCCCAGGCTTTCGCCTTAGTGAGCAATAAATCATTCCATGATGGATGGTCTTTGAAATAATCTGGCTTTTGCAAAATATCCTTATACTTAACTTCTGCTGCAAAAGGAAACATTAAACCAAAGAACTTGTATTGACAACTATTCAGAACGGCCTCTTTGTTTAGACCAATACATATTCCCTTGTGGTTGTTGTAGTATGCCCACATCAATAAAGAGTCATGAACCTTTGATAGGCAACACATCCATGTGCTGTTTCTCAGGTTCTCCATGTCGTTTTCTCCTTTCATAGAAAGAAAATCAGCAGGAGGCCAATTATGAGGACGTTCGGGAACCTTGGAATAATCAAAAAGAGCAGGATGACAGTCAAATGGATCGTTAAACTTAGTAGCATTAGTAAACTGAAGATTGTGATGCTCCAGCATCGCCAATCCACCGTTGAAGTCGAGGTATTTGAATAACGTTTTGGCCATATTTCCGTTATATTTGTATTACTTGACCTGCTACTTGATCTGTTCCACCATTTACATCGTCTTTTTAATAGTTGTTGAAGGATGTCTTTTGTTGGCTACAAAATTACAAAAAATATCTTGTATAACCTTTGGTTATATCGAAAAATTGCCTTTCGATGGCTTACTTTTATGATTTTTTGTGCAAATGACATGTTTGTAAGCCTATTTTTTGTGTTCGAAATGGGATAATGATACAATTCTCATTAGAGCCTTGAGTAGAGTACCATTGTTCCATCTTTCGAGAGAAAGAATGAAAACAGCCCCTTACACACTTTTCGAGTATGATAACTTCTGCAATTTCATACTCAAATATAAACTCTAGTTAAAAAAGACTACTTACATATTTATTTCTTCGCTCAATCTTGTAACAGCGCATAACTTTGCACAGAAAATCAGGGTAGCATCTTCCACTATCTCTGGCAATAAACAGATAATGGCATTCATGGAAGAGAGTGCTGGAAAGTGAATATTTACAACTCAATAAAGATACTTTTATGAATTCTGAAAATTCCATCTTAGGCAACCAGCTGGTTGTGATGAGCAGAGCAGACTTAGATGCTCTGGTAGAGAAAATGGCAAGCAACTTGATTGCCATGAGAGTTGAAGCAGAGGACAAGGCCACCCGTAGGAATGATGTCAGTCCTGTAGTGTATGACGATGAGCGTTTCATCACCCGTGAAGAAACAGCAAAACTGCTCCATGTGGATTTCTCTACACTGTGGCGATGGAACAAGTTGGACATTCTTCGCCCCAACAAGGTTGGACCGCGTCGTGTCATGTACAAGTACAGCGATGTATTGAGGAAACTTAATGGCGAAGGACAATCGAAAGAAGAAAAGAAAGAGGAAGAGAAACAGAAACAGAAAGGAGAAGGCAATGAAGAAAGATGCTAACACCATTTTGCTTTTCACCGAGCATCGAGCAGCCATCGATTATTTGTCGGATGAAGATGCCGGAAAACTCATCAAAGCTCTATTTGCATACGTGGATGAAAGCAAGTTGCCCGATTTCAATGGACCGATGATGTCTCTCTTCACGGTAATCCGAACCCAGATAGACCGTAGTCACGAGGCGTACAAGGCAAAATGCGAGAGAAACAGTGCCAACGCTAAGAAACGCTTCGCCGTTCATTCCACGTCAGCGACCGTAAGTTCTGGCAACCCATCGCAAGCGAACGTAAGCGAACGCATGCCACCGCATACAGACGCATCCCTTCCTAATCCCACTCCTAACCATAATCCTATTCCAAATCCAGGCATTGATGATGGTGAAGACACACACATCATCAATGATGCGGAGGTGGCAGAGGATGAAGAAGACTCATTTGATAAGATTTGGGATTTATACGATAAGCATGTTGGGAATGTCGAGTCTCTACGCAACACATGGGCAACATTGTCTGCCGACGAAAAGAGAAAGATCTTCGACTACGTAACAATCTATGTACGTGTGCGACCAGACAGGAAATACAGGAAGAACTTTGAAAACTTTTTGGCGTGTCGTACATGGGAAACAGAACCGATTAATCAAACAGACAGAAATGGAAGTAACAATCAGTACGGTAATCAATCAAATGAGAGCAGAAGGGAAACAGTCTGCCGAAACGCAACAAGGCTCATCACAAAACTCATTGGCGAAAGCAATGCCACCAGCGTTGGCGAGACTACGGAAGAAACACCCAACAATTAGCGAATTCCTTGTAGCTTATAGCCCTAATAGGCAGACTGAGATATGTCACACTCCAGAGGCTTGTTATTTCGGTGATTCTCCTACATTAGCCATGCTAAACACATGTTACGGAAGGAGGGCTGCTGAAGCTTGGTTGGTTCCTGAGATAATTGACGCTTGCCTATTCTGTGGACTTAAAGAACAGCCTGACACCTATCAGTTGGAAAAGCTGGCAGGGATTATTGTGGTAAACTTTGGTTACCTAAGCGTAGATGAATTGCTGTTGTTCTTCTTCTATTTCTGTTCTGCCCGTTATCGTCATTTTTACAACGCCTTTGACCCTTCCGTCATTATTCTCAGCCTACGGGATTTCCTGCGTGACAGGAATCGAGCTTACGAGGAAAGGGAACAAAGGGAAAGAGAACGTGAACGGGAAGAGTGGAAGAAGAACGCCATAACTCATGAAGAGTATCTTCGACGGAAGGAAAGTGGTACGCTTTGAATAATTTTAGGCGATGGGCTTGCCCATGCCACATTTTTAGCAGTAGGGGTAGCCTAATACCCCTGTCGGAATTTTCCGACGGGAGGCGTGCCACTTTTTGAGCAAGCTCGGGAACACTTACTGAACCATTATAGGCGCTAAGCGAAATGACCAACAGGAGAAGAATACCTAATATGCAGGCTTTTTCCAAAATAGAAAAACCTCGCAAATCGCCCAAAGTTTATACGTCACTACTTAGCAATAAACTTGCTCATGCTCTATACAAAGCCTATTGATGTGAACTAACATAAGCGGGCTTGCCCGTGCCACATTTTAGACAGCCGGGGCAGCCTAATACCCCAGCCGAATATATTCGCTGAGGAGTGTGCCACTTCGCAAGCGGATGTTAAAGTGCAAATCATGTCGTTATTCGTTTAAAAAACTAAACCGGAATAGATAACTCTCGCAGTTTGCACCTCCTCTTGCCTTATTTTTTCTCCAACAGTTCCATAAGCAGGGCTGCCATTTCCACTTTACTCATTTTCTTGATGTCCGTTTTTGTAATCGTTGGAACTGGGGATAAGTTCAGCAGCTTAGAGTTATACTCCATCTGCTTTTCCAGCGGATATTTTGCAATATAAAGGTCGGTGATTGATTTTGAAACCGCATGAGCCATACTTTCATCAATGTACGAGCGTTCTACTCCAGCATGATCAAGATTGGTTGCAAAACTATGGCGGCACCAAGTACCTGACGGTCTCACCTCCCAATGAAGAACGTCTTGACAGACTTTGATAACTCGGTCCTGTATATTAGAGTTCTCGTTGCTTACACGCTCTCTGATTTCGTTTTCCTTAGTCACGCCATTTAATATCTGAGGGAAAACGGGAGCATTTAGTTTTGGCGGGGCACCTATTTCTTCAACAATTCGACGAAGAGGCTCAATGATGGGTATAATTACCTCTGAGCTATTTTTGCTGCGCAACCGAGTCTTCTTTCGATAAAACCTAAAGGCGCGACGCTCGGTATCGAAAAAGTACTGTGAATAGGTTAACTGTGCGACATCAACAAGATTGCAGCCATTGCCCAAGTATTGTACCAAGAACAGGCCCAAAGATTCATGGACATTTTTTACATAATTACGTTTCCATGTAGCAGGATAGTTCTTGTTAATGAAAACGTTATACAACTGAGTCATCCTCTCCACGTCCAAGTAACAATCCTTTCGAGATGCAGGTGCAGGTATTGCGACCAACCCTGGCTCACTATTTGAAAAGGGGTATTTTGTTTGTAACAGATACCCCCTACGGCGACACTCATTCCATACGGCACGGCATTGGCGAAGGTTGATACCGCGAGTAGTGTCAGATATTGCTCTTAACTGCTCACCGTTCTTTCCTATACCTCCATTAATCATTCCTCTCTCCCATTTCTTGATGTGTTCAATTGTTACCCCAAACCCTTGAATGTTCTCATTCCATAGAAATTTCTTGAATGACTTTAGTGCAGTTTCATATGGCTCAGCCGTAGTATATCTGGCTCCATTGTTTTCTGTGCGTAAGTTATGGATTATCTCTTCCCAAATGCCAATAAAAGACTCTTGGGAATGCGAAGCCACTTTCCCTTCAACGACCATACGAACCGCATCCAATGTCAGCTCATGGCCAGGATTGAGGTTGACAAGCATCTCTTTGTACTTGTCAACAATTTCCAACAAGCGCTTCTTCTCTTCGTATTTGGGCGACTTGCTTTTCTGAACATTGCAAATCTCAGAGAAGTCCTGTTTGGAGTAGCTACCACCAACAGGATAATAGTACGAACGACGATCAATGGTGAAGCGAGCCTTCACTGGATATTCAGTCACGTCCTTACGATTACTACGTATGTCAAGGACGATTGCCATTGTGCACTGGCGCTCTTTGAAACCAGTTAGCGAAGTTGTGAGTTTCTTTGCCATATTCCCATCAATGTTTTCGCGAATTGTCTTCGCAATTTTATCCAACTATTTTCAACCCTACAGACTCTTTTCCGTTATTTTCGTTCAGTTTTCGCGAAAACAATGCGAAAACAATCGGTGCGAGTTACGGGGTATTTTAACATTTCGTTTGATGGTGCAAATTTACTAAATATCTGTGTATCAGCCAAATTTCAAACAAAGAAAATTTTATAAAATTGCATTCTCTCAGACTCATAATCTGGAGGTCCCAGGTTCAAGCCCTGGCTGGTCCACCCAACGAAAAAGCACTTACGATGATGGATTCGCAAGTGCTATTTTCGTTAAAATCCGAAATAAAAAAATAACCTTCACCTTCACCAATCCCTATTTACAGGGGTTTCCGAAGGGTTTTCGTTTTCCGAACCATCACCGAACCTTCACCCGCGCGAATAAGAATGTTCGTGCGGGTGCGCGCTCTGCGCGCGAAGTGCGGACCTCCCCACGAAAATGGAATGTAAAATGATTTCGTATTTTTCAACCTTAAAATAGCAGTTTTATACCCCCGGTTTTCCGGCATTCTCTCACATGCGCATCGCACGCGCGAACGCGAGCAAGGCCAAGGCGGCCGAAAATGCTGAGCATTTTTGGAAAAGTGCTGAGCGTTTTCGGAAAAACGCTCACCGTTTTCCGGAAAATAAGCCTTTCTTCTACCTATGAAAAACCTCCGCACACCCCCGCAAGTGCGTCCCGTGCACGAGCACACCGCCCAAAACGGGTGAAGGATGGGTGACGGTTCGCCTGGGTGCACCCCCACGCGCACAGCATGCGCGAAACCTTATTATAAAAGGGGTTCCGCGACATCGGGTGAAGGTGAAGGTAATTTTTTGATTCCGAGTTTTAGTTCTAGAGCCTACCGCAGTCCCAGTCCCAAACCACTTGTCATACTTTTTCATCCCATTCCCCTTTCCATAACCTACTGTTCGGGACCAGGAGATAAAAAAGGAGGGATAATATGTCGTCTTTCGGGAAAAAGGCGTATCTTTGCAGCGTGATGATTCTGGGATTTAGCATCTACGCCTGGATAACCATGGTCACCATAGTGGTGACATTCGGGGTCCTGCTGTTTACCAAACTGCGCGTAGACTTGGTATTCCTCGGCGTCATCGGCGTGCTGTTCGTCACAGGGGTGCTGGACGTCAACGAGGCCTTGTCGGGATTCAGCTCTACCACGGTGGCCGTGGTCGGGGTGATGTTTGTCGTGGTGGCGGGACTGAACCACGTGATGGGCGGCAGTCTCATCGAGTTGCGCCATTTCGATGACGACAAGATCATGTCGCCCGTGCCCGACAGGGAGCCCCTGATGGGTGGCGACAGGCTAATCTATGCCGGACAGATAGACGAGCTGCTGGAGGTGAAGAAGAAGTTCGGGTTCGTCAGTGCCGACCACCACATCTTCCACTATAGCGAGGTGGACAGCGACCGACAGCTGCGCACGGCATACATCACCTTCGGAAGCAGTCTGATCAACACAAAGATTGGCGAGGGCAACTTCGAGCGCAACAACAACGTGACGCTCGTGGCCGTGGCACGCAAAGGCAAGCGCATAGAACAGGCGCCGCGCGAGGTGGTGCTGCAGGCCGGATGGTTGCCCTGCTGAAGGGCACTCTCGACACGGCGGCGGCCCGGGAGGCGGAACAGGTGATGAACGTGCTCTACGACGTGGAGGGGAAGGACATCGTCCTGGACTGTACCGACCTGGACTACATCTCGTCGGCCGGTCTGCGCATCTTCCTGGGCATCCTGCAGTAACACGAAGAGCGTGGCGGACACGTCTTTCTCAGAGGCGTCAACGACAAGGTCCGCGACATCTTCGTCCTCACGGGGTTCAACAATATCTTCGAGTTCATCTAGTAAGGGCATTAAACAAAGCAGAATAAAAAAAGTGGCGCTCACGGTGCCACTTTATTAAAAGATGATACTCATTTTCTTTTCTCTTTATTAAACCATTAGCCATTCAATATCTTTATAGCCGGAATAAGAATTCGAATACTATTTCCAGGTAAATTTTTCTTTTGTTTGCAAAAGATTTAATACTTTTGCAAACAAAATTGTATTCACCGTCAACGTTATAAATATACGCTATATGAAGAATTTTTTGAAGACATCAGCCATTGTGCTGACAGGCGCACTGCTCATGACAGCAGTGGGCGCACGGGCGCAGACCACGTACACCGTGACCGTGAAGGAAGGCACGGAGGATGCCGCCCGATGGTCTGCCGCCCCCACCCCTGCCGGGGAAGGACAGGGCGTGACCGTCAACTACAACGGCAAGAAGAAGGTGAAGAGAGTCACGGCCGCGAAGAAAGCCGCCGCCCACCCGCAGGCCGAGGGTCATGCCCTCACAGCCGCCGCTTTAGGCGAGATAGTAGGCAGCGACGGCAGGGCATACGCCGTGGCCGACAAGGACAACCTGCCCACGTTCGTGACCGCCGTCGCCATGGTTGCCTACGTGGGCAGCGAGACCGACCACGCCACCTACAAGCACGGACTGGCCATTGCGCTCACCGACGAGGGCAAGATGAACTGGAGCGATGCCAATAGCGCCTGCGGGCGTAAGGCCGCCTTCAGTGATGCCGCATGGCTGTTGCCCAACCAGAATCAGTGGAAGGCTATGTTCAAGGCTTTCGGCGATGAAGAAAAATACACCGGTCTGCAAACAGCGTTAGTCACCGCAGGAGGCAGTAAATTTCAGGCGGATGACGAATACTACTACTGGTATGCTGAGCCGGACAGACCGAAGGACATTGAAGGCAACGGCTTGTACATGAGCCCAAACAGTGGCTATGTCTACTGGCGCGTCGGCATTGTGGACGACGACTACCATGTTCGCGCCTGCCTCGTATTTTAGGCGTATTAACCCATTTACCAGTTTATCTGTCTTAGCCGCGAGGGCGGCTTCAGATACGCATATAGAAATATTCAATACACAATAATAATAAAGTCTAAAAACAAAAGCAATGAGACAAAAAATTTTCCTATTGTTTGCCCTGCTGCTGGCGCTGACGACGCAAGCATGGGCCGCGGAGGGTATCACCTGCTCGGCCAGTGACGTGGGCAAGGTACTCTGCACCGACGGCAGTATCTATGACAATGTATCGGCAGCAGAGGCTGACGGCAAGACGGCTGTGGCCATGATTGCCTACCTCGACACGGAGAACAACAAGGGCCTGGCGCTCGCGCTGGCTGACGAGGGGCAGATGCGATGGAACACGGCCATAAGTACCTGCTCTGCCAAGACCCCGACCGTCACCGGCGGCACGTGGAAACTGGCCACCAAGGACGAGTGGAGCAACATGATTACCGCCGCAGGCAGCTACACCGCCCTGCGCGATGGTTTCAGCAGCATTGGAGGCACTAATATGCGGGAGGGAATCTACTGGTCGTCGTCTATGCAGGACGATGGCAGCTACGCGTGGGCCTACAGCTTCAACTCCGGCAATTTGATCGGCAGCTATATTCCCAACGAAGACTACGTCCGCGCCTGCCTCGCTTTCGACTTTACCGCCTCCGGGATGGCCGACGAATGGGATGTGGTCTACAGGCAGACGCAGACCAAACAGTCGGACTGGACGGTGCTGGGCGCGGGCTCCACCGACGGACGTGTACTTGGCGCATCAGGTACTGCCACGTATTATTACGTCAGTTACGCCACGGACAACCTCAGTTTCACCAACACTACAACGGGCGGCAGCGGACTGACTATCCGGGGCACGGTGTATCTCTACGTGTCTGAGGGCAAGACCGTCACCTGCACAGGCGCCAATGCCAGCGGACTGACGGGTGGCGGTGCCGGCATCGAACTGACCGAGGGCAACACGCTCTACCTCATCGGTGGCGGCACGGTGAATGCCACGGGCGGCAATGCTGCCAACGGCGGCAACGGCGGCAACGGCGGTAACGCAGAGTGTACCTATGATGAGTCCATCCTCGGCGGCTCGGGCGGCTCGGGTGGCAACGGTGGCGGCGGTGCCGGCGCAGGCATCGGCACACGCGGCGGCAACGGCGGCAATGGCGGAGCCGGCGGTCAACGCACTGGAACCACCGGACAGGAGACCACACAATATGGTGTTGACGGCTATGGCGGCATTGCCGGCGGCACTGCGGGACGCATGGGCACAGTGAATAAGATGGGCAACATCACACTGAATGCCCAGGGTGGCGCTGCTGGCTCAAACGGCACCGGTGGCAATAGGGGTCTCACCGCTTCCCAGCACCCTGGCTCGAATGTATATATGGCTTCTGGCGGCGGTGGCGGCGGTGCCGGCGGCTTTGGCGGTGCTGCCAGCAACATCGGCACCGGTGGCTGCGGCGGAGGCGGTGGCGGCGGCGGTGCCGCCGGCAATGTGGCATGGGTAACGTACTCTGGAACCGCAAACGGCTACTATCATGCAGGAGCGAAAGGCGGTAAAGGCGGCAAGAATGGTAATGGCACATCGGCTCCCGAGGGCACTTCTATTGAGTTGGACAATCCTAAACATGCGGATATCCAAGCGGGTGGCCTCAGACCTTCTGCCAGCGACTATGACGATGACGATGGTTGGGAAAGTGGCAACGCCTGGCACGAGGGCGGTGATGGCGGCAGCTGTGGCATTCCCACCAGGGGCGGGGCGGCCGGCAGCGTGCTGACAGCCAACGGCGACGGCACATGGACGATTGCCTCAATGCCCGCCTTCGACGTGGAGCTGCAGATAGAGTATGAAACCGCGCTGGCACTCAGCGAGACGACGGGCAACACGGCCGCCCTCGGCGAGTGGAACGGCTGCGAGGCCGACGTGACGCTGACGCGTACCCTTCAGCCGGGCGGCTACAACACGTTTGCCGTGCCGTTCGGCATGGCCATCCCCAGCGGATGGACGGTGAAGGAACTGAGCAGCACATCGCTCAGCGGAGGCGTGCTGACGCTGAACTTCGCTGCCGCATCAAGCATCGAGGCCGGCAAGCCGTATCTGGTGAAAGTGGACGCAACCACCAACCTCGCCGCATCGGCCATCACGGGAGTCATCGTCAGCAAGGATGCCGTGCCATTTACCTCTACCGACGTGGACTTCATACCTACCTTAGGTGCAACGACCATCGCGGGCGACGTGGAGGACATACTATTCCTCAGCAGCGGCAACACCCTGCTCAACCCCAGTGCCGAGAACCCGCAGATGAAGGGCTTCCGTGCCTACTTCCTGCTGAAGGGCGCGGCAGCACAGGCTAACGCCCGCGCCTTTGTCATGAACTTCGGCGAGGGCGAGACCACGGGCATCATCAGCCTCAAGTCCGACGGCACTGCCTATGGCAAGGAGGCTGTCTATACGCTCGACGGTCGCCGTCTGCAAGGCCTCCCAAGTGCAAAGGGTGTGTATCTCATAAATGGTAAAAAAGTCATCAAATAAAGAACGGAGGACTAGACAATGATCAAGCAAGTAATCGATTTTTACCGCTTGTCAAAGCAAGAATATATGAAGCCCACGATGACAGTCGTTGAGGTAGGCATGAGGCAACAGATACTGGCCGGTTCAGTGACTGGCATCCAGACCACTGGCCTCGACGACGGGGAGGAGCTCGAGTACGGCAACGAAGGCGGCAAGAGTGGCAGCATGTGGGACGACGCCTGGTAAACGCTATAGAGCTAAAAGGCAATATAGTAATGTGAAAGCCCAATAAAGAAAACAATGACAACAATGAAGAAGATATTTTCAATGCTCGCCCTACTGCTCTTGACAGCAGTGGGCGCAACGGCGCAGACCACGTACACCGTGACCGTGAAGGACGGCACGGAGGATGCCGCCAAATGGTCTGCCGACCCCACCCCTGCCGGGGAAGGACAGAGCGTGACCGTCAACTACAACGGCAAGAAGAAGGTGAAGAGAGTCACGGCAGTGCAGAAAAACCTCCGCCCGCTGCTGGCCTTGGTCACGACGGCCGACCTGGGCAAGATAGCCGGTGCCGACGGCAACATCTACGACACGAAGGCCGATGCCACGGCAGCCGGCACAACAGCCGTGGCAAAGATTATCTACGTAGGCAGCTCAACGGACAATGCCACCTACACCCATGGCCTGGCACTTGCACTGACTGACGAGAGCGGCAAGATGACCTTGAGCATGGCCAAGGGTAAATGCCCTGACAAGAACACAGCGCTCCCCGTTGCGGGTGCCTCGTGGGTGCTGCCCAGCAAGGATCAGTGGGAGACCATGATTAGCGCCGCAGGCGGCTACACCGCCCTGCGCGATGGCTTCAGCAGCGTCGGCGGAACGAACTTGCTGTGGGACTACTATTGGTCGTCTACGTGGGACGGTTACGGCAGCGAGTGGAGCAGCGCGTGGAGCTACCTCTTCAACGACGGCTGTTGGTACGGCCACGGCAATTCCTGCGACTTCTATGTTCGCGCCTGCCTCGTTTTTTAACCTATTTATCCATTTTCCCAGTTTATCTGTCTTAGCCGCGAGGGCGGCTTCAGAAAGAACTGAAACCTCACAGGGGGACTGTCCCCCTGTGAGGTTTTTATCAGAATTACTTGGTAGTCTGAATAGTAGTGCGTGTCTCGCCTATTCCACCATAGCTCTTTTCATTCTAGTCTTTATGGAATGCAAATTTCGATCCTTTTGTGCCGATGCCGTCGTAGTCGGCAGTAATGGGAAACTGGCAGCAGAGATTGCTGATGGCATCATCATCAAGCGTGACAGTCAGTTCCAGTTCAATGGCCATGCGTCGCTCACTGTAACTGAGATTCCAGATGCACTCTCCCAGAACAGCATTCACAACCGTTCTGATTTCATCCTGCGTGCGCCATATGGAATCGTAGTCAGTCATAGTATTCGATATTCAGTTCCTCGCTGACGTTGAAATCATCATGGAACCCGTCATCATACGAATAGACGATTCGCATGCCACGATAGGTAGAAGGGACTTTCAATGTTTCCAGCAGATGCCATTTTGGACGGCCAAAGTCGTATGATTCCCTGTCGAGGAGGATGCGGTTGGAAACGAAGTCAAAGTGGTAATACCCACCACCGATGCACTGGTCACCCGGCTTCAGCAGATGCTTATGCTGGTTGACCATGCCAAGACGGAAATAGCCGTCCATTGTGATGATGAACTTGGGGAGAGTCATAGGCCCAGAAGTTCGATGTAACGATTAATGTTGAATTGTAATTCCTCCAGGTCAATGAACTGAGAGGCGCGATAGACTTCTTTTCCATCCATCAGTAGCAGGACTGTTGGCCCTGAATAGACAAGGAATCGGCCTGCAATCAGAGGTTCCTCCGTCACATCAGTATAGAAGGAATATACCGCAGTGATACTGTCTGCCAACCGCTCCACTTTGTCGAGCATAACATTGCAAACTCCGCAGTCAGGAGCTTTGATGTAGAACAGGCACAGGCGATTGTCAGCTATAGCCTTCTCGATATCCTTTATGTTTGTCAGATGCTCCATCCTGCTTAAGTTCAAAGATATATTCTCTTCATTCTGATTGTCTTTGTTTTACTAACTCAATGGCTTCCTTACCAGTCAGGTGCTCAATGTCAAAGCGTATCATCAGCATACGGGAGAAGCCACTCTCAATCTCCTTTTGCAGACTCTCATCGTCGTTTGGATTGTAGCGGTTACCAAACATACGGGCTGTTTCCAACTTCTCCTGTTCATCTTCGATGATATGGATTCTGCCAAATGCTATTACGCTACGAAAGAAGGTTGTGTACTTCTTCGGCTGTACAGCATCCTGCTCAATGACACAGAAAGAAGCCTTGTCACACTTGCGGATAGCATCCACTTTATGACCTGCCAAAGCACTGTGGAAATATAACTTCCCTTCATGATAGACATAGCTGATGGGAACGGCATAGGGAAAATCGCCGTCACCAAGCAATGCCAGTGTACCTGCCGTGGCCTTCTCTAATATCGTAATGCTCTCCTCATTGGAGAGCTGTTGGCGCTTGCGCCTCATTTCACGAAACTCACTCATGCTATTCCTAATAGTTCAATTTCAAAGATAAGTGTGGAGCCACCAGGGATGCCAGGCTTCCACACCTCTTCATCGCCGGAATGCCCGAACAGACCAACGCTAATAATTCACTTGTATGTTTAAGACCTATTTCTATCATTCTTCTTAAAGTATTGTAAACTTGGGCACAAAGATACGAATAATAAAGGGAAAATAAGTACCTTTGCCCTCTGATTTAATAAGAATTGTGATATGGACTATCTGCCGAAAGACCCAGCCATACTGGTTTCGAGCATAGACAAGAGAGTGTAAAGTAAAACTGTGTCAGGCTACAATAAAAGTAGTAAGACATAGTTTATTTTATGATGGCAAACGAAGAAATTGATTACTAGCTGGCAGTTGAGCAGTTATTTGCCAACTTTTCTGTGCAGAAATATGGAAATGGGTACAAAATATATCCGTTCGGGTATAAAATATACTGATTCGGTAAAATTTATACCCGATTTGATATAATAATAAAAATAAATACTTATCTTTGCACCCGTTAAGGTATAATAATAGTGATGACATTATCGGAACATATTAAGCAAAAGCGGAAGAAGAACGCCCTTTCTCAGGTAGAGTTAGCTGAAAGGGCGGGTGTCGGTCTCAGGTTTGTAAGGGATCTCGAACAAGGAAAGCAGACACTGAGGATGGATAAGGTGAATGATGTTCTTGCACTATTTGGCGAACATCTTGGCCCCGTAAAGATTGACACATGATGAAGCAGGCAGAAGATGATAGAACGAATGCTGGCGAATCTTCCCCATTGGAAAGAGCTCATCAACCAATCATTCCTTCCGGAGAAGATAAAGAAAGACTATTGCTCTTTACTGGACCAGCGAGAAAGGGCATTAAACAAAGCAGAATAAAAAAAGTGGCGCTCACGGTGCCACTTTATTATTTGCTTTAATACTCATCCTCGTTGAACAGAAAGTCTTCCTTGCTGGGATAGTCGGGCCAGATTTCTTCGATGCTTTCGTAAACATCGCCCTCGTCTTCTATCTCCTGGAGATTCTCCAGAACTTCCAACGGAGCGCCGGAACGGATGGCATAATCTATGAGTTCATCCTTGGTTGCGGGCCAGGGTGCGTCTTCTAATTTTGAGGCTAATTCAAGTGTCCAATACATAATGATATTTACAATTTGACGATTTACTATTTGACAATTATTATTTTAGGCTGCAAAAGTAATATTTTTTTTGCTATTTGCAAGCATTAAACGCTATTTTTTCGTGCCTATACATTATTTTTCTACGGATTCCTCGGAATATCAGCTGCCAATGTGCGGTTTCAACTCGTCGGGCGACTGGTTGGTGAACATATTGACGGGTGGCGCCTCCCTTTCATAGAGGTGTCGGATGGTCTCCACGGGCAGCGTCATCGTGGGTTGGAAATCGGGTGACTGCATATAGCGGAGGATGGAGTAGCGCAGCTGACGGGCCACGGGACGGCGGTCCAGATGGCGGTGGAGATCCATGGTGGTCATCAGCAGGCGGCCATTGAGCACACGGGCCTCGAAGAGCATGGCGAGCTTGCGCGAGACATGCCAGGTGTCGATGGGCTGCACGATGGGCTGGTAGTCGGCAGGAAACTCGGCGAGGTTCATGACCTGTGTGCGGTTGGTCAGCTCCCACCAGTTGAGGTTCTGCCAGTCGTCGGTGGGGAAGTCACGGAACACGGGATGCTGGCTTTGGATATAGGCTCCCGTGGTGTGGGGCGGGCGCATCTTAAACCACGACGTGTTCCAGAAGACCGGCAGGAACGTGTGGCGCACGTCATTGCCATAGCGCACCTTACCACCGGCCGTGAGGAGCACGGTGCCTCCACGGCGCAGCATCTCAACGGCTTGCGCATCGAGAGTGTCAGACTCGTAGAAAGTGTCGGCGGAGGGCGCGTCGATCGCCAACTGCTGCGGATAGACCCAGAACTCCCAGGAGTTGGTGTAGTCGGGGGCATTGTCGGAGGTGACGGTGACCCTGAAGACATACTTCTGGGGCTGCTGGCGGGCGGTGAGGCGGGAGAGGCTGAAGCGGACGACATCGCGCGTGCGACCCAAGGGCAGCGTCACGGACTGCGCCATGGTGCTCGTCTCCTGGCTGTCGCCACAGACCTCTACGACCAGTCGGGCATTGCGCAGGGGCTCCTGATAGGCGTTATACACGTCGATGGGTATCTCGACATCGTGGAGGTCGGTGAAGACAAACCGGGGGAAGCGTGCCAGGGGGACCACGGCATTGCAGAACTGGGTCCAGTCGGCGGCGGTGCAATAGCCTTTCTCACGCCAATGGACATTCAGCGGACCGACGAGGGCGGTACCCTGACCGGAATAGTCGTTGAGTCCGAGGAGATGGAAACCGGCATAGTCCTGCGTGCGGAGATGGCGCTCTATCTCGTATTTGTAGCACAGCACCTGCAGGCGTCCACTGGCCTGGAGGAAGTGGTCGGCCTGGGAGGCCATGCCACCATCGCGCAACAAGTCCTGGAAAATCTCGAGGTTGCCGGCTTTGTAGGCACCGGTATATTGGGGTATCTCCTTGAAGTCGGGGAAGACACACCACTGGCCTTGCTCATGGGCGATGATAGGTTCGTGGTTAGGTTGACTGCCCTTGTAGTTACGGGGATAGAGCAATTGCTGGTAGTAGTCATCGTCGGACTGCGGGGCCTGACGATCCCAGTCGAGACCACGGGCTCCGGCCTTGACATGATACTCGGAGCCGTCATCCCATGCCCAGCCGCCTCCGACGCTGGCGGTGCAATAGATGCGGGTGGGGTCGTAGGCCTTCATGGCTTTCACCCAGTCACGACCATAGGCCACCCAGTCACCGGCGGGTTCGTTGCCTGCTGCCATCATGGTGAACGAGGGGTGGTTGCCATAGACGTCGAGCATGCGACGCCCCTCGTCCAGCAAATACTGGTCGATGACCTGTCCGCGGCGCAACTTGACGCCGTGATTGGGCCATGAGGGTCCCTCGGGCTGGAGATAGAGTCCCAGGCGGTCGGCCACGGCGAAGGCGGCCTCCGGCGGACAGTAGGAGTGGAAGCGGATATGGTTGATGCCCCACGCCTTACACTGGCCGAGGATGCGCTCCCAGGAGGCTTCGTCGGTGGGGGGATAGCCCGTCTCGGGGAAGCAGCAGTTGTCCAACGTGCCACGCATCCATACGGGACGGCCATTCATCAGCAGCTGACTGCCCTGGACGGTCATGCGGCGCATGCCGAAGGTGGTGCGCAGCGTGTCGCGGTTCATGACGGCGATGAGGGTATGGAGGTTGGGGTGGAACTCATCCCACAGTTGGGCTCCCGCCATCGGCAGCACGACGATGCTGTCCTTGGTGGTCACGGCACGCCGTCCGTCCACCCATAGCTTCACCTTACCGGAGCCCTGCTTGCGGAGCACCACGCGCACGTTCATCTGCTCCACATCGGGATAGACGCGCACCTGACGGAGATAGTGCTGCGGACGGGCCTGCAGTTCGATACGGCCCACAATGCCGTTCCAGTTGCCCTGCGTCTGGTCGGTGACGCTGTGCGAGTCCTGTCCTACCCCGACGTTCTCGATGCCGTTATACACCTGGATGGTCAGCGTGTTCTCGGTACCGAGGACGACATAGGGCGTGATGTCGTACTCGTGGGGCACGGAAAGCGACAGCTGGTGGCCCACCGTATGGCCATTGACCTGCAGCGTCGTCTCGATATGGGGACGTTCCAGATAGAGCACCACGCGGCGGTCTTTCCACGTGCGGGGTATTACCACTTGGCGCTCGTACCACGCCGGACCCGTATAATGGCGGTCGGGGGTGAGGAAAAACGGAAACTTCATGTGGCCGGCCTGACGGTAGCGCTCCATATAGGGATTGAAGTAGAACGAGGAGTCGTAGAGCGAACCCGTCCAACGGGTATCGACCGTCACCTCGTCACCCAGACCGTTGGTCAACATGGAGCCGGGCAGGGTGATGACGCCCTGCTGGCGCTCGCTGCGGAACGACCACGTACCGCTGAGGTCGATGACTGGCTGTGCGATGGCGCCGAAATGACAGGCGACAGAAAGCAGGAAAAGGAATATGCTGCGCATGGGGATACCGGATTTATTTCTTGATGGCTACCCACTGGCGCTCTTCGACGCCTGCCTGGTAGTTCAGCCACTTGGCGAGAACGAAGAGGTAGTCGCTGAGGCGGTTGACATACTGTTGCACCTCGGGGGTGACGACGGCTTCCTCGGACAAGGCGACGATGCAGCGCTCGGCACGACGGCAGACGGTACGGCAGACATGGGCCTGGGCGGCCTGCTGGGTACCACCGGGCAGGATGAAGCCCTGACGCTCGGGCAACTGCCGCATGATGTCATCGACCTCGTGTTCCATGAGTGCTATCTCGCCCTCGGGGAGATGAGCCGACGGATAGAGCGGGGTCTGCTCCTGGTCGGTGGCGAGGTTGGTACAGACGTTAAAGAGGACGGTCTGGATGCGGATGACCATCTCTTGCTCGTGACCCTCGGGGAGCATGGCAGCGAGGAGGCCCAGGTGGGCACTGAGTTCATCGACGGTGCCATAGGCCTCCAGACGGGCGCTGGCCTTGGAGACGCGCTGGCCTCCGACGAGCGAGGTGAGTCCTTTGTCACCTCCACGGGTATATACTTTGGTTATCTTCATAGGAAATTAGAAATTGACTTGATAGGTATGTGGATAACGTTTTGAGTCGAACGTGACGATGCCACAGTAGTAGAGGTCGTAGGCGACGGTGACGCGAGGGTGGCTGAGGTACTGGTGCCAGCGCTTCCAGTCGCGGTAGATGCCTTCGACGACGAGGACGGAGTCATCATCGCACAAGGGAAGGAGCCGTTGCCAGGCCTCGCTGTCGGTGACGTCGATGCGGGCCAGTTCGATGTGTAGAGGGCTGGGCTGAGGTGAGAGGTCAGAGATGAACCGGGTCTTCCTGCACCCTGCCTGCCAGTAGCGCTGGTAGGCGTCGGACGGCATCGCGGCGGGCTGTCGCCAGTTGGCGAGCCGGAAATAGAGGCGACCCAGCTTCTGGGTCAGCCAGTCGGTATCGGTGAGGTGGTCGTAGGCGTAGTAAGGCCAGTGCTCGTTGATGACGTAGCGCACGAAAGCGTAGTCGGTGGGCGACTGGATGCCGAAGCCACGACAATGGTGGATGCGGCTGAGCCATACGAGGAGACGCTGTACCCTATTCATTCAACTCTCTATATGGGCCACCTTGAGGAAGTGCGACGACGTGGGATCGAGGTCGTGCTCACGGAAGACGTCGATGATGTGCTTATGGAGTTCGCTATAGACCTCGAAGAGCTGTTCGGTCTCGGCGGTATAGGCGTTGACCTCGTAACGGGTGTAGAAGTCTTCCAACCCGGTGACGAGCATAAAGGGCTTGGGGTCCTTCAGCAGGAGCTGACAACGGTCGGCAGCTTCGAGCATATAGGCCTCGATGGTGGCCCGTGGTACCTTGTAGGTAAACGTAAACTCGGTATGGACGATGCTGCCTTGTCCCTGACGGACGGCAGCAGTGTAGTTGACGGTCTGCTGGGAGAGGATGGAGTTGTTGGGCACGGTGACGTAGTTGCCTTTGATGTCGCGGAGGCGGGTGACGAAGGTGTTCTTCTCGACGACGACACCCTCGCGGTCGCCAATGCGTACGTAGTCGCCCTCCAGGAAGGGTCGCATATAGGTGATGATGATGCCGCTGACGAGGTTGCCGATGGACGAGGTGGAACCTAACGAGAAGAGGGCGGCGACGAAGATGCTGACGCCTTTGAAGACGCCCGACTCGGAACCTGGCAGCAGGGGCCAGATGACGACGATGGTGAAGGCGACGACGAAGATGCGTACGATATGGTAGGTGGGTAGCGCCCAGTCCTGGTAGAAGCGGTCTATCTGGAGGCGTCCGGAGCCTATCTCGTTCGTGATGTGGCGCATGACCTTGAGGAGCCAGCGTACGACGATGAGGATGACGATGATCTTCACGAGATTAGGGAAGTAGGTGACCATGCGGACGGCGATGTCGCGGAGCGGTGACCAGATGTAGCTGATCATGTTCCACGTGAACTTCTCGGTCTCGGGGAAGATGCTGAACAACAGGGGCAGCGAGATGAAGAGCTGCAGGACGATGAGCAACAGTTGCAGACAGCGGATGAGCCACAGGAGGATGCGCTTCACCTGGTGCATGTTGAGCACCACATAGTTGTTGAACATCAGCGGATGGACCCTACCCGACACGCCGCTGATCACCTTTCTCCGCAGGTAGCGCGTGAGACGGGCCGTCAACAGGAAGAACAACACCTGTACCACGATGAGGAACACCGCCCAGGCCAGTCCCGTCAGTTTGGCCTCCAGGCCGTAGTCGCTATGCAGTACCTCGATGGTCGTGCTCAACACCTTCAACTGCTGTTCGGCGAGTTCCTGGCGCGACATGCCGTTCCAGAGGCCGTCCAGGTCGCTGACGCGGAGCAGCACGATCTCGCCACACATGATGTCGGCAGTATATTCTCCATCGAAGATATACATCGAGTCGGTAGTAAGCTGCAGACTCTTACCTATCTGTGTCACCTTACGGGTGGCAGTCTCCACACGGTGCTCGGCATCCTCACCACCCAGACTGGCATAGATATATAATAAGGTGTCGCCGTCGATGACCATCGGCACACCAGGGGTAATCTTACGCAGCGAGTCGATACGCTGTTTCTGTGACACGCGGCGCAACGAGTCCTCACGGGCTGTGGCACCCTGACGGTCGAGTTCGTCCTGCAACAACATGACCTGCATGCGCAACTGCTTTTCCTGACGCAGCAGGGAGTCCATGCGGTGCTTCACCGTATCGGCATCCTGGGCACCAGCCAACAACGTCCACAGGAAGGTCAGTAGGAATATCAGTTGTCTTGTCATAGTAGCACTTGTCAATATGCCTGCAAAGATAATGCTTTTTTTTTACTTTCCCAAGGGATAACACAAAAAATCAGGAGCCCCAAGTCGTTGCTGACTGAGGGCTCCCTCTGGAAAAGTGGCGGCCTCCTACTCTCCCGCATTGCATTGCAGTACCATCGGCGCAGGCGGGCTTAACTTCTCTGTTCGGAATGGGAAGAGGTGGGACCCCGCCGCA